>Ga0080005_130785_pt1 | contig 253214 bp, 227 predicted proteins | sample JossMetagenome_2_FD_69208 | JGI IMG/M metagenome (GOLD analysis project Ga0080005, IMG submission 69208) | Hot spring sediment microbial communities from Joseph's Coat, Yellowstone National Park, USA - JC3_ASED (SPADES assembly) (version 2) | ecosystem: Environmental > Aquatic > Thermal springs...
ATGAACATTTTCTTCGTGTACTACAACGGGCTGAGGTTCCACAAGGGGATAGGGCGCGTGCCGTCGGAGGTGATCGCTGTTGTGGGGTGATCCCCCTTATCTGACCAACACCGCCTGGGGGGCTCCGTTACCTTAAGCCCACCCCCTACCCGAGCGAGAGGATCGGGCGCGGCCCGTCCAGCCACCGCGGCATCCCCTCCTCCCTCCACCCGAGCGGGGGCCTCCCCAGGCCCCCGTCCTCGAACACGCACGAAGTCCTGCATGGACGTGAACGCTGACAGCCAGTTACGCATGCGCTCGAACGCGCGCCGGGCAAGGCCTGAGACATGGCCACGATCCATCGGAGCTCCTCCGAGGGCCTGCAAGCCCCTTCTCCAGATGGCGTAAACGGCCTCTGGAAGGACATCCGGCGGATCGGAAGTGTCCGGGGAGGAGGCCGCAATGACCGGACCTACCCGAAGGACCACGCGAGCTCGGCGATCGGATCCATCCCCGGGGCTCGCGGCGGGTTGATGCCGGGGTGGAGGAGGTTGCCGACCGAACGGGGGAAGGAGGCCTCAGGGACCCGATGGGCACGGGAACCCGGTTTGACGTTACCCGCCGTTGTGCGCCTGTCGAGGATCATGCGACCCGGAACCCGCGTCCCTCCAGCCGCTCAGCACCTCCTCGGCGCCTTTTCTGTAGACCTCGTCGAAGTCCAAGCACTGCAACTCGCCGTAGACCACCCGGACGCCCTTGCCGCCGGCCTGCCTGATGGGCTTTATGGCCACGGCGCCCAGCGCCTTGCTGAAGCCGTACGCCTCCTCAACGTCTTTAAACACACCGTATATCAGCCTGCCCGGCACCCCATATTTCCACTGGAGCGACCTGGCGAAGTCTTTCCGCATCTCCACCACGGCAAGCCTCCTGGAGGCCCCCACCGTCCTGAAGCCGCGCTCCCGCAGGGCGTCGGCGACGCCGGCGAAAAGAGGCTCCTCCGGCCCCACCACCACGAGGTCCGGCGGGAACTCCTCCGCCGCCCTAACCACGGCCGCGGGGTCCGCGGGAGGCCCGAGGAAGATCCTCCCCCCTGTCCGCCTGGCTATCTCGGCAAGGCCTGGGTTCATGTGGCCGGCCACGGCGCCCACCACCAAGACCTTGTCCATACAGCCGCGAAAATACTATAAACTCGTGAAACTGTTTAAACATGTGTAGTCGATGGGATATGGACGCTGCGAACGGTGGCAGGAGGGTTCCAGGACAACTCTACATTCTTCTCTCCTTCATACCGTGGATTCTCTACTGGGTTTTAAGCGGTTTCGCTGGTGAGGTAGGGGTTGTCGCGGCCTTCGTGGTTTCTATCATTATCATCGTTCCTCAACTACTCAGGAAAGAGTTTAGCTTGATGGACTTCGCCGCTGTCCTCTACTTTAGTGTTGCTGTTGTAGCCGTGTTTGCCTTCGGTTTGAACGTGTTTGTCGAGAAGAGCGGTTTTCTCGGCTATCTAGCTCTGTTTCTAATGGCGGTGTTCTCCCTAGCTATTAAGCAACCGTTTACTTTCCATGTCTCTAAGAGGGATTACCCTGAGGTTTACTGGAGAGATAGTCTTTTTCTATCAATAAATAACGTGATTTCAGGGGTTTGGGCCGCCGTATTTTTAGTGAGTGCGGTCACATACCTATTTCTCAAACCACCCCTCAGCGTGATCCTTTCAAATACTTTAATAGTTCTCGGCATCGCGTTCTCGATGACCTACCCGGTAAAGGGTCCTGCACGCCGTGCTTACAGGGAGTTTAAGAAGTATGATTGGTTGGTTGAGGTAGATCCGAAGAAACCTAAGGGGGAGGGCGAGTATGATGTGATTATTGTTGGAGCGGGCGTAGGCGGTTTAACGTGTGGAGCGCTACTCTCTAAGAATGGTTATAAGATCCTGGTCTTAGAACAACACTATCAGGTAGGCGGTTACTGCTCCTCACTTAGGAGAAGAGGCTTTGTCTTCAATACTGGCGTGGAGGACGTGAGCGGATTGTGGGAGAGAGGCCCTCTCACATACCTTCTTGGAGAACTCGGGCTTGAGAAAAATGATTTGTTCGTGAGGAATACGAGGAGAATAATCTTTAAGGGTAGGGTAATCGACGTGCCTAACGACCTAAGCAAGCTGGTGGAGCTCCTCGCGGGGATGTTCCCGGGGGAAAAGGAAAATATTGTCGCTTTTTTCGATGAAGCTCGGATAGCCTATGAGGAGTGCTATCGGGACGCCCACCTATACGGGGCTCCACTACCGGCTGAGCTCATCGTGAAGGTTTGTGGGGAGAGGAAGCTCCTAGACTACCCGAAAGAACACCCACACTTCTACGATTGGATGAACAAGACCCTTAAGCAAAAGCTTGACGAGTATTTCGAGAACGAAGATCTCAAGACATTACTATGCGCTCTGATAGGGTATGTTGGTTCTAAACCGGATAAAGTGCTTGCTGCAAGTGCTCTCACGGCCTCCATATCCTACTTCCTCCACGGCGGTCACTACCCTAGAGGAGGTGCTCAGAATTTCGCGGAAGTCTTGAGGAGGTTTATCGAGGTTCATGGCGGTAAAGTCCTGCTTAAGCATAGAGCTGACGCAATCTTAGTTGAGGGCGGGAGGGTTGCGGGGGTTAGGTGCGGTGACAAGATTTTTAAAGCGCCCGTAGTCGTGGCTAACGCTAACGCGAGAGAGGTTTTCCTAGAGCTTGTGGGTGAGGAACATCTCGATAGGGGGTTTGTTGAGTACGTGAAGAGCTTGAGGATGTCTCCATCGGCATTCATGGTGTTCCTCGGGGTGGACATGGACCTCTCCAGCTACCCAACAATCATAATAGACTTGGATGAAGAACTCCACATAGTCGTGAACTCAAACGCTGATTCAACTCTAGCGCCTAAGGGTAAGGCAAGCGTTACTATAACAACATTCGCTAACTATCACGACTTCCCTGAGAGAGGGACTGAGGAGTACGTTAAGAAAAAGAAAGCACGTGCGGAAGAATTAATCAAGAAAGCTGAGAAAGTCATTCCAGAACTAAGCAAACACATAGTAATCCAAGACGCTGCAACGCCGAAAACTCTCGAGCGATACACCTCGATGCCTGAGGGAGCGATATACTCCTTCGACCAATCAATAGAGACTAAGAGACCCTACTTCAAAACACCGATTAAAGGCCTGTACCTAGTCGGTGCCTCAACATTCCCGGGAGGTGGAGTGGAGGGAACAGTGATATCGGGAATCATTTGTGCAAACGATGTAATGGGGTGGAACCGCAGAACCAGAACCTCATGAAACTTTCACCCTATTTTTCTTTCGCTGCTCAGGGTGGCTCCGTTACCTTAAGCCGATCGGTGAACCTAAATTCCGAGGGGAGCCCTCCGCCCGACCCGCAATGACCACCAACCCGATCCAGATCAGGAGGAGGACTCCCTTCCGGTCATGGCCCACGCTGTCATCCCTATTTCTCGGGCCTCTCCCTGGGGAGGGCCGCCAGGTCCCCGAGGCCCATCGTGAGCAGGAGCCATGTGTCAATATGGAGGTGGGTGTAGAGGCTCGGCCCCATCCTCGGGTCCATCGGCGCCGATCCTAGGGAGGTGCATCGCATATTCGTGGATGAGACGATGGCGAGCGTGGAAGGGACCCCCGCGTGGATATGGGTCGCCTTCGAGCCCGACCTCCGCGCGATGCTCGACTTCCACGCCGGCTGGCGCGGGAACTCCATAGATGCGTACCTCTTCATTAGGAGGCCGGTGCGCAGGTACGGCGGGGTCCCCATCTACACGGATGGTGCGCGGACGCCTGCAGGTGGGCCGGCGCCGAGCACATAGTCTACGATCGCCCCCTGAGGAACCTGATGGGGCGCATGGTCCAGTACATCAAGGAGGGGACTGAGGCGTTCGACGACCTGTTCCCCGTCGGCTGGCGCGGGCCGAGCTCGAGGAGAACGTTCGGGAGCCTGAGGAACTGGCTGTCAGCGTCCACGTCCATGCAGGACTTCGTGTTCGAGGACGGGGCCTGGGGAGGCCCCCGCTCGGGTGGAGGGAGGAGGGGATGCCGCGGTGGCTGGACGGGCCGCGCCCGATCCTCTCGCTCGGGTAGGGGGTGGGCTTAAGGTAACGGAGCCGCGGATGGCCCGCCGATCGACGACGCTGTCGCTCCGCGCGGTCGCGCTGAGCATGATGAGCCGCGGTCCGGCCAGGGCAAAGCAAAATAGCCGTTGGTCGCCGCGAAGCCCGCATGGCGCTGGACGTAGCCGTCGTCGGGGCCGGTCCCGCCGGGCTCTCGACGGCCGGCAGGCTGGCCTCCATGGGGCACTCGGTGATCGTCATTGAGGAGGACTCCGAGATAGGCTATCCGGTCAAGTGCGCCGGCATAATATCGTCCGACGGCCTGCGGGAGCTCAGGGGGCTGTGCGGCCGCGGGCTCGACGGGGTCAAGCTGGAGAGCGGCGAGGTCGAGGTCAGGGGAAGGGGGAGCATCGAGCTCGACATAGGCAAGCTGGGGGCATTCGCGGTGGACCGCAGGGCCCTCGACAAATGCCTCTTCGAGTTCGCGGCCTCGAGCGGCGCCGAGTTCGCGCTATCCGAGAGGGCGCTGTACCTGGCGCCGGGGAGCGTTGTCACGCGGAGGAGCCGCTACGCCCCTCGCATCGTGGTCGACGCGAGGGGCGCCGCCGCTTACCCCGCGAGGGAGCGCCTCCTCCACGCCGTGCAGTACACGTGCCGCGCGCCATCCCGTGGCAACGGGCAGGGGAAGGTGAGGATAGTCGTGGACAAGGGGGCGTCGCGCGAGTACTTCCTCTGGGAGGTCCGGCCCGGCGACGGGGAGCTACTGCTGGGGGGCGCCGGGAGCTCCCCGGCCTCCCTCGAGGGGGCGGTGGACGCGATGCGCTCCCGCACGGGATGCGCGCCCTACAGGATCGTGAGATCGCCCATAGTGGTCGGCGGCTTCTCGGGCCCCGGGTCGGGCGGGATCTTCAGGGTCGGCGACTCGGCGGGCAACGCCAAGCCCCTGACGGGCGGCGGCGACGTCCTGAGCGTGATCGCGTCCGGCATCGCCTCCCGCGCCATATCCGAGTACCTCAGCGGATCGCTGGATCTGGAGGGGTCCCACATGCTCTACGGGCGCTCCTGGAGGGCGCTATACGGCAAGGAGGAATCCGCGCAGAAGCTCCTGCGCTACCTCTACGAGCGCATGGATGAGGGCGAGGTGTGGGAGCTCCTGATGAGGCTGAAGGGCTCCGGCGCGCTGGACAGGCTGGACGCTGCTTTCGACGCCATGGGCACCTGGCTGAAGGCGTCGCTGGGCATCGAGCTCCTGGGCAGGATGGCCCTGAGGCGCCTGCGCGAAACGATCGGGACCCTCCGGGGCGCCGATCTCAGGTGATCTGCACGCGATCTATCCCATGGTACCTCTTGGCCAGCAGCCTGGCCCTCTCGGCGTTCCTGCCCTGCTTGCCCACGACGCGCCCCTTCTCCTTGGGATCGGCGGACACTATGGCCATCTTGGAGCCCCCGCGGGTCACTATCTTGACCTCCAGGATGCCGCGCCCGCCCAGCGCGTTCGCCACGAGCTTCGCCGGATCATCGGAGTACTCGACCACCTCCACGTCGCGATTCACCTTCCTCCTCATGTAGTTCACCGCCTCGCGGCCTATCTTGTCGTTGGGCAGCTTGGTCCCCTCGTCGACCACGAATATCACGCGGTCGAACTTGTCATCGATCACGCAATCCCTGGGCGAGATCCCGGTGAACGTGGAGAACAGGGACATGAGCCTGAGCTCGTTCTCCGTGAGTACTATGCCGTCCCCGGTCATCGCTCCCTCCTCCTAGCGGCGCGGATCACCCTGACAGCGCCGGACGCCTCCAGGTCCCTCAGGGATTCCAGGAATCTGTCCAGGTCCGCATCGCCCAGCGCGGTGACCGCCAGCGCCTTGACCGGGTGCTGCCTCCCCGCGGCCCTCCCGAGCTCCGCCGGGCTCAGCTCCGCGTAGTGCACCAGGACGCCCCTCGCGCCCCTCGCGACCTCCTCCAGCCTGGCTACCTCATCCTGAGTCAGGCCGGAGGACGCCAGCAGAAGCTTCGCCGACCCGCCGTGCCTCACCGCGCTGCGGAGCCCGAACTCGACGCTCCCGGTCCTCCTGACGACCTGCATGAACTCTGAAAGGTCCCTGACGTATTCCTTCACTGCGCCTCGCCCTCCCCAGGCGCGCTCATGTATAGATCGACCATGCCCGTGCCGACGGGTATGACCCCGCCCACTATAACGTTCTCCGTGACCCCGCGCAGCTCGTCTGTCTCGCCCTTGGCCGCCGCCTCCGCCAGGGTGGGCACCGTTATCTCGAAGGCGGCCCTCGCGAGGACGCTCGCCTTGGTGCCCGCCACGCCGTGCCTCCCGACCTGCTGCACTATGCCCTTGTGCGTCATGAGGTCAGCCACGAGCATCAGGTGCCTGACGTCGACCTCGAGCCCCTGCTCCTCCAGCGTGTTCATCATCTCCTCCACCAGCGCCTGCCTGGCCGCCTCTATCCCGAGCACCATCGCTATCTCACTTATGCTGTTGGTCCTGGTCCTGGTCGGATCCACTCCCTCCACCTGGAGGACCTTCCTGAGGTCGGACCCGGAGGTCACCACCACCCATTCGCCGTCCCTCTCCTCAACGCTGACGCGGCTTATGCCGGCGATCCCCTTCACGCGCGTCCTCAACACCTTGTCCCTGAGCGCGTAGAGCGAGGTCAGGTCGAAGCTCTCCAGGGACACCGTGACGGTCATGGACTCGGCGTCGTAGCTCACGCGGCGCTTGCCTATGCTGAGGGCCTTGGCCACGTCCTCGATCGAGCACCCCCTGTCATCCATGAGGTCCTTGTTCAGGGACACCATCACGGAGCCCGTGGAGTAGTCTATCTCGACGCTGGATGCCAGGTCCTCCACCTTCGTGAAGAGTATGTTGCGCGCGACCTCCAAGGCCTTCTCGCGGTCGCGCCTGTGCTCCTCGTCCAAGTAGATCTCCATGACTGGGGTGCTGGGCACCTTCCTGGCGTCCACGAGCTCTATGAGCCTGGGCAGACCCAGCGTCACGTCCTTCTCCTTGACGCCAGCGAAGTGGAACGTCCTGAGGGTCATCTGGGTGCCGGGCTCGCCGATGGACTGCGCCGACACTATGCCTATGGCCTCCCCCGGCTCTATCATAGCGGCCCTGAACATCTGCACGGTGCGGGAGCAGAGGGCCTCCGCCGACCTCGCGCTCATCTCCCTGGACTTGAGGACCGACTCCAGCTTCCTGCGTACATGCTCGTTCAGCTCGCCCTCATACTTGGCGAGTATACTCATTTTCTCCTCGAGCGTCGCCCTGGGCTCCCTGGGGTCGTCATCGAGCAGTATCGTGTCGCACAGGCGCTCCACGTTGACGGCCTCGCCGTGGTCGCTCTTGGCCGGGTCGATGCCGTCCTCGCCGTAGAGGAACTGAATTATGTTGCCCTCGGGATCCCTGACCGTGTAGTCGTACTCCACCCTCAGGTGCTCCATCGCGTTGACGAGCCTGCGCTGCATGTAACCGCTCTGCTGCGTCCTCACAGCAGTGTCCACTAGGCCCTCCCTGCCGGCCATCGAGTGGTAGAAGAACTCTATCGGATTCAGGCCGTCCCTGAAGTTGGACCTGACGAACCCGTACGCATCCGGGCTGGGATCGCCCTCCTTGAAGTGGGGCAGCGGCCTGCGCCTGTACCCCCTCTTTATCCTCTTGCCCCTAACGGCCTGCTGCCCCAGGAGCGCCATCATCTGGCCCAGGTTGAGCGAGCTCCCGCGGGCCCCGGTCCTGCTCATTATGACGCCGGGGTTGCTGTCCGGGAGCACGCGCTCGAGGAGCTCGCCGGCCTTGTCGCGCGCCTCCCCCAGGGCGTCCATGATCTTCTGCTCCAGGACGTCCTCCAGCCTGAGGCCCCTGACGGGCGCCATGCGCCCGCTCACGTACTCCTCGATGTATCCCTGGATTTTCTCGTATGCCTCATCGACGGCGGCCCTGATCTGGGCCCTCACGTCCTCCGGCACCTCCAGGTCGTCGTATCCGTAGCTGAAGCCCCTGTCGGTTATGTACCTCCTGAGGAGCCTGAGGACGGAGTTCAGGAACCTCCTGGCCTCCTCCTGCCCGTAGTCCTTGACTATCCTGTGCAGGAGGCTGTCGGGCTCCTCCGCCCCTATCGATGCCTTGTCCACTATGCCCGAGACGAGCTGGCCGTCCTTGATGACCACGTCGCGCCTCCTCTTGGAGGTCTTCGCCCACCTGGAGGTGAGCACGTAGTTGAAGCCGCGGGGGAGGAACAGCGAGAAGAGCTGCTTCCCGGTGTACTTGGGAGAGGGCTCCCTGACCGCCGGCTCCGGGAGGGGACCGGAGTAGCCTCCCTCGTAGGCCAGGTACGCGAAGGACGTCGGGTCCAGCAGCGTGTCGTCCTTCGTCAGCAGGTATCCGGCCGATAGGTAGTCCCTTATCGCCCCGATTATTGGGCCGCCGTACCTCGGCGAGATCACCTGCCCCTCGACGCTCATGAGCTCGAGCGCCTCTGCGCGCGCCTCCTCGCCCTGGGGCACGTGGAGGTTCATCTCGTCGCCGTCGAAGTCGGCGTTGTAGGGCGGGCAGACCGCGGGGTGGAGGCGGAAGGTGCGGTAGGGGAGGACCCTGACGCGGTGGGCCATTATCGACATGCGGTGGAGCGACGGCTGCCTGTTGAACAGCACCACGTCGCCGTCCATCAGGTGGCGCTCCACGGTGTATCCGGGCTCGAGCGAGTTCGCGTAAGCCTCCCTATCAGGCACGAACTCCAGCCTTATCTTCACGCCGTCCGGCCTTACTATGTAGTTGGCGCCGGGATACTTGAAGGGGCCGTTCCTCACCAGCTGCCTCAGGAACTCCACGTTCCAGGGGGTGACGCGCTCGGGGACCGTCAGCCTCTTCGCTATCTCAAGCGGCACGCCCACCTCGGATATGTCTATGCTCGGATCCGGAGATATCACCGTCCTCGCCGAGAAGTCGACGCGCTTGCCGGATAGGCTGCCCCTGAACCTCCCCTCCTTGCCCTTCAGCCTCTGGGCCAGCGTCTTGAGCGGGCGGCCCGACCTGTGGTGAGCGGGAGGTGTGCCCGAGGACTCGTTGTCGAAGTAAGTGGTGACGTGGTACTGGAGCAGGTCCATCAGGTCCTGCATTATGAGCGGCGGCGACCCTGACTCCTTCGCCTCCTTGACGCGGGCGTTGGTCCTGACCACGTCGACGAGCTTGTGGGTGAGGTCGTCCTCGGACCTCACGCCGCTCTCCAGCGTTATCGATGGCCTCGTGGCCACCGGCGGGACAGGGAGCACCTGGAGGACGAACCACTCGGGCCTGGCGGACTCGGGATCGTACCCCAGGAGGCGGTAATCATCGTCCGTTACCTTCTCGAGGCGCTCCCTTATGACGGCGGGGGTCAGCCTGACCGCGCTCCCGTCCTCCATGATCTCGTGGAACAGGTGGGGGCGCGTGAACTCTATCTCGAGCTTCTTGGCGCCGCAGTGGGGGCAAATCTTGGCCTTGCGCGCCTTCGCGTAGATCTCCTTCGCTATCCTCTCGGCGAGGCCCGGCTTGTAGGGGGCATTCTCCTCGAGCTCCTTCCTGTACGCCTCGATCTCGGCCTCCGGTATCAGGAGGCGGCCGCATGACCTGCAGGTGACCGTCAGGAGCAGCTTTATGTCGTCCGCGAACGATACGTGTATGACCGGCTCCGCGAGCTCTATATGGCCGAAGTGGCCGGGGCACTCCGAGGCGGTGTTGCCGCAGGTCCCGCACACCTGGCCGGGCTCGAGCACGCCCAGCCTGTTGTCCATGAGGCCGCCGGGGATGGGCAGGCCGTCCTCGTCATAGGTCTCGGGTATCGTTATCTCGACCACCGAGTACTTCCTGATCTCCGCCGGCGGGAATATGCCGAACTTTATCGCCTTGATCGCCTTCGGCGCCTCGAACTCGACCGAGGACATCACGCCTTACCCCCCAGCTGCAGCCTCGGGGATATCCCCAGGCTCATTATCTCCTGCAGCAGGAGCTTGAACGCGTACGCCACCGTCACCTTGGATATCTTGGCGTTCTCCCCGCAGACCCTGCAGACGAGCCTCTGCTGCCTCCTGTCGTAGTATGCCAGGTAGCCGCAGCGCTCGCACACGTAGACCTCGGTCTTGTCGGACTCCTCCAGGAGGCGGTCCCTGAGCAGCATGGAGGCGCCGTAGGCTATCAGGCAGTCCCTCTCCATCTCGCCGAACCTGAGGCCGCCGCCGCGGGCGCGGCCCTCGGTGGGCTGCTTGGTCAGCATCTGGACCTGGCCGCGGGCGCGGGCGTGTATCTTGTCCGCGACCATGTGGTGCAGCTTGTGGTAGTAGACCACGCCGATGAACACCTCGGCCTCGAACCTCCTGCCGGTCCTGCCGTCGTACATGACCTCCTTGCCGGTGGGCTTGAACCCGTGCTCCAGCAGCGCCCTCCTGAGGTCGTCTATGGGCTCCCCCGAGAACGCCGTCGCGTCCACGGGCCTCCCCCTGAGGGCGGCCGCCTTCCCGGCTATCGACTCGAGGAACTGCCCCACGGTCATCCTGGAGGGGAACGCGTGCGGATTGACTATTATGTCCGGGACCACGCCGTCCTCGGTGTACGGCATGTCCTCGGGATCCACTATCATCCCGATGACGCCCTTCTGCCCGTGCCTGGAGGCGAACTTGTCGCCGAGCTCCGGCACCCTCTGATCCCTGACCCTGACCCTGAAGGTGCGATAGCCCTCGACGGTCTGGGTCAGTATCACGGTGTCCACGACGCCCCTCTCGCTGGGCCTCAGCGCGACGGATGAGTCCCTCCTGTAGAGCCCCCTCGTCTCCGCCTCGCGGTACTCCTCGATGAACCTGGGCGGGCTGGTCTTCCCTATCAGGACGTCCCCCCCGAAGACCTCCGCCTCCGCCATCACGGCGCCGTCCGGCTCGAGGAGCCTGTAGTACTTCTCCCCCCTGTAGCCCCTCACGTTGTCCTCGGGCCTCGGGACCTCGAACTTGTCCCTGCTGCCGCCCGGGTACAGCTGGGCCACCGCCTCATAGGTCCTGTAGAAGAAGGAGCGCCCGAGCCCCCTCTCTATCGACGCCCTGTTCACAACTATTGCGTCCTCTATGTTGTACCCATCGTAGGAGAGCACCGCGACGACGGCGTTCTGGCCCACCGGGTGCCTGTCGAGGCCTATGAGGTCCATTATCTTTGTCCTGACGAGGGGCTTCTGCGGGTAGACGAGGAGGTGCTGCCTGGAGTAGAGCGTGAGGAAGTAGTTCGAGTGCGGGAAGCCGAGCGCCTGCTTCCCCATGGCGCTCTCATAGGTGTTCCTGGGCGACTGGTTGTGCTCGGGATAGGGGATTATGGACGCCACCACCCCGAGCATCGCGGGCGGGTAGAGCTCGAGGTGCGTGTGCTCGGGCGTCAGATCCTCGGGCTTCATCGCGATGTAGGCGTTCTCCTCCTCGTTCGCGTCCAGGAGCTCCAGCACGCCCATCCTGAGGAGGTCGCGCCAGGTGATGTCGCCGCGCCTCAGCTTATCGAGGTGATCGCGCGTCAGCTTGGGCCTCCCCCCCTCCACCAGCACGAGGGGGCGCAGGACCCTGCCCGCGTGCGTGAATATGTAGACGCGGAACGTGGCCCTGGGATCCAGGGGCCTGTCCAGGTAGACGCTGACCTCGGGATCGAGCTCGCCCTTCCTCCTCGCCCTCCTCAGCGAGCCCACGAGCTTCTCCGGGTCCCTGGTGTACCCTACCACGCGGCCGTTCACCAGCACCTTCGCGAGGGGTTCCCCCTCGCCGGAGTCCTCGCGCGACCCCACGGGGACCACGCCGGCGCTGTACAGGAAGTCCAGGACCTCCTCCTCGGGCACGTTGACTGAGATCACCGCGTAGAGCGCCAGGTTCTTCACGAGCCCGCAGTTGGATCCCTCTGGGGTCTCCACGGGGCACATCCTGCCGAACTGCGTGGGGTGGAGCTCCCTGGCGTCGAAGTTGGGCTGGCTCCTGCTCAGCGGCGACTGCACGCGCCTCAGGTGGCTCAGCGTGGACAGGTAGTTGGTCCTGTCGAGCAGCTGCGTGATGCCCACGCTCCCCTTGCCCCAGTTCCCGGTGGCCAGGGCGCTGTTCAGCTTGTCCGTTATTATGCCGAGCTTTATGACCGCTCCCACGGCGCTTATGCCGCGGCGCTGCCCCATCCTGGAGAGCTGGTACTTCATGTCCTTGACCAGGTTCCTGAAGGCGGTCCTGAACACGTCCGCGAGGAGCTCCCCCGCGAGCTTCACTATCTTGTTCCCGTAGTGGTCGCGGTCGTCACCCTCTATCCAGCCCATCTTGAGCTCCAGGAGCCTCGAGGCGGCCTCCGCCAGGTAGAGGGCCTTGTCGTACCTGCCCTCCTTCCTGCCCAGGTGGGGGAGGAGATGGACGTCGAGCAGCGTCTCCACCTTCTTCACCCTGGCGCTCTCGCTCATCCCGTGGGCCACCCTGTTCCCTATGTAGATCAGCGCGTCCTTCTGGGACCTCACGTCCATGGCCTTCTCGAAGGATATCTCGAGGAGCTCCTGGAGCTCGGGCCTCTGCGACACCATGTCGGCGATCTCGCGGTCGTTCTCCACGCCGAGGGCCTTCATCAGCACGACGAATGGTATCTCGACCGGCGAGAGGGGTATCCTGGCGTATATGCTGCCGTCGCTCTTGAGGACGAGCTCCGCCCTGGAGCGGAACCCGACTATCGACGAGTGAATTATGGCCCTGTAGACCTCGGTGGTGCCGTTCTTCTCCTTGGTGACGAATATCATGTTGGGGGAGAGGTCCTCGAGCCCCACTATCACCCTCTCCGACCCGTTCACTATGAAGTAGCCGCCGGGGTCCTCCGGGTCCTCGCCCAGCGCCACGAGCTCCTCCCTCGAGAGCCCGTTGAGCACGCAGATCTTCGAGCGCACCATGACCGGCAGGTAACCTATCGTGAAGGACTGCTTGGCGTATCCGCCCGGGACCCTCGGGTCCTCGACCATGAACTCCAGATATATGGGGGCCGCGTAGGTCAGGTTCCTCAGCCTGGCCTCCATCGGGGTTACGTAGCTCACGGAGCCATCGATCTCGGTCACCTGGGGCCTCCCCACCTCCACCTTGCCGAACTTGACGTGATAGGTGCCGCTCTGGGTCTCCACGTCGAAGCCGCCGACCTCGTCCACGATCGCCTGGATGCCGTGCTCGATGAAGTCGTTGTAGGAGTTCAGGTGCTGGCGGGCTACGCCCTCGCGCCTCAGGATGTCCTCTATGACGGGCCAACCATCGAACTCCACGACGGCGGATCCCTTCAAGCTCACCCCTCCACGACGTACCTATAGTAGACGGCGACGCCCGCCGTGGGGCTCCTCCTGGTTATTTTAACGATGTCGCCCGGCCGGGCCCCGATCTCCTTGACGGCGGGATCGGATGATAGTATGTAAGGAAGCTGCTCGGGCCTTATCCCATACCTCCGGAGCAGGAGCTCGCGCTCCTCCTCCCCCACGATCTCGTGCTTAGGCACGAGCACGTGCTGGGATGGCTTTATCTCGATCTTCACGCCCTTCTTATCGGCCACCCTACTCACCCCAAGAACAAGCCTAGAACCTGACCGGAGCCTGGATCTCCGAGCACCACCTTATATCCTTTGTGACAACTGCGCGCCCGCGCAATTAAACGGCGCCGTGGGGTTGAAAGGGGGCGGCGCCGGCCGATGCCTCAATCCTCTTTCTCCTCGCCCTCCTCTACTATGTCGCCGAGCTCTGAGGCGAGGCGCGACAGCTGGTCCACCAGGACGGACCGCGCCGCGTCCCCTCCCCCCTCCCTCAGCATGCTCATTATGATTGAGCAGCGATTTATCGCGCGCTCCAGTTCCTCCTGCCTGTCGAGCTCCCCGTTAAGGTATATGTTGAGGAGACTTATCCTCCAGTTGAGCATGAGATACTCCAGGAACCTCGCGTCCTCGCCCGCCACCCCGCCCGCATCCGCCATCGGCTCACTTCCCCCGGCGCGCATCCCTCCGTCCCGAACTCGCAGAGCTCCCAAGGGAATATCACCCACTCCCTCACGGATCCCAGGTAGTAGTCGGGTATAAACCTGCTCCAGGGTTTGACGAAGAGCGAGGAGGTCTGGATAGATCTCGGGGAGTAGCGGCTCCTCAGGAACTCGACCGCGAAGGACATGGTGGCGCCCTCGTCGACCAGATCGTCGACCAGCAGCACGTCCTTGTTTTCTATGTCCTCGATTATCGTTGAGAGGACCCGGGGAACGGCGCGTTCTCCCACGCCGGTGTAGGACTTCACGTTCAGGAAGTCGACGCGAACCCTCAGCCGATCGGCAACCACGAGCGCCAGGGGCCCGCCGCCCCTGAGGACGCCTATGACCAGATCGTGCCTGACGCGCCTGGTGCGCAGTATGAGGGCCGCCAGGGAATCTGCCAGGCGGCCGAACTCCTCCCAGGTGACGACGCGCCGCTCGACCAACCTGGCCGAGTTGGTGAGGGCGTTTATAAGGCTCAACAGCGCTGGGGGGTTGAGCCTGGAGCGTCGGCCGGCTGGGGTCCGCGCGGCTCCGTGGGACGGTCCCGGGCTCCAGCAACCTTTATAACAGGCTCGCCCGATTCGAGCCGGGCCCGTAGCTCAGCCAGGATAGAGCGGCGGCCTCCTAAGCCGTAGGTCAGGGGTTCGAATCCCCCCGGGCCCGCCATCCCGAAATCCGCGCGTGGGACTTTACATATTAATGTAAAAATATGATGAAATAGAGTCGCAAACCATGCCCTGAAGGGCGTCTCCGACGCCAACCGGCGGATACACCAGCGCTCACACGTGGATCGGAGACACCTCTATATACCCCGCCCGGGCCGTGGGGCTCTCACGCGCCGCGCTGTACCGCTACCTGTCCGGGGAGCGCGCCGTGCCGGACGACGCGGTCCGGAGGGCCCTGGGGCAGCTGGAGGAGGCCGAGTTCCTCTCGGCCGTCGGGTCAGCCGCGGCCCTGGGATCCCTCGGGCTGCTGAGGAGGTACGGCTCCGTGGACTACGGGCTGCTCTCGCGCGTCCTGGCCGTCGCCTCGCGCTACGAGTTCGCCAAGCGCCTGATCCTGGAGTTCTCGGTCCACAACTTCAGGGAGGAGCTCGCGGGCCCGGAGGGCGCGGACCCCGAGGCCGCGCCGCGGGGCGAGGTCCACTCCCGGAGCCACCGGCGCCGCGACCGGCTGAAAATGGGGGGGCCGTGTATGTTCATGTCACATGACGGATGTCGGAGGCGATCGAGGCCGGCGCCCGCCCCGTCCGGCCAGCGCAGCGCGGAGTTCGGCGGGCTTAAATATACCGGCGCATGTCACTGGCATGTTGGGGGCCAGCGGGCTGAGCTTCGACGGCTCCTTCGATCAGGAGGAGATACGGCAGATCCTGGGAAGCCTCGACGACCTGAGGAAGGGCATGTACGAGGACTTCGACGACGTCGACGAGCTGATAGCCGATCTGCACTCGCCATAGCGCGGTGCGGCCCCGAGCCGGTCCGCGCGAAGTGTCCGGATCGAGGTGGATCCCGCGGGGGACTGATACGTCCAGGGGACTGTACAGGAGCAGGCCGGTTGAAATCCAGGGGAATGTAGATGAGGCCCTCGGACTCCCGGCGGATCCGGAAAATCCGCCGTCGCCGGGGAAAGGAAGAAACCGTCCGGCTTCCGGGCCCACGAGCTGACGGGTGAAGGGAGGCCCGCCCATCGCATGGAGGATGGGGTCACGATGCCGGACAGGGTCCGCGACCACTGGTTTACTGACATGGCCGATAGCTGTCTCCTTCCCGGCGGACGCGGATCATCTCCCCGAACGCCCGCCGCGCCGGCGCGGTCATCCCTTCCGGGCCGATGCGGCCCGCGCATCCATATCCGGTTCAACCCCGGATTTCGGGCGCGGGCGACGGTCCAACTCATCTCTCCCCGGGCCGCCCCCGCCCATATGTCGCGGAAAACTGCCGCTGAGGAGGCGCGCGGAATCGCAGCGCGTTGGATGGACAGCGGCAAGCATGTGCGCTGCCTTCGCTGAGGATGGACGCCATATATATTCTATGTGTTCTACCATGTTGCGTTAAACCCATATTAAATCCGCCCCATCGCATACCCCGGGGGAGAGCCGGGAAATGGAGATCAGGAAGATTCAGAGGACGGGGGGATCCAGCTATGCAGTATCGCTGCCGAAGAAGTGGGTTGTGGCCAATTCCCTGAAGGAGGGCGATCGGCTGGCCCTGGAGGAATTGCCCTCGGGCGAACTCCTAGTTTTCCCGTTGAACAGGGAGGCGCTGTTCGGGGATTACGTTCTGAGGCTCGAGGGCGAGATGGACCCCGAACACGTCCTGAGGACGCTGATCGCGATTTACCTGAGTGGATACGACGGAATAACGATCAGGAGCGAGCCGGTGATAAGCGAGGGGCTCAAGAAGGCGGTGCTCAACTTCACCTCTCGGACGATAGGGATGGAGGTCATGGAGGAGACGAGGGACACGATCGCGCTCAGGGAATTGATGGGGAGCCCCGATGTAGAGCCGCTGAAGATACTCGCCAGGATGTCCACCATGGCCATGGCCGGGATGAGGGACGTGGCGAACTGCCTGGAAAGGCCCAGCGCCACCCTGCTCGCTGAGGTCGTTGAGAGGGATCTCCGGATAGACAGGCTGCACCTCCTCCTGGATAGGGAGTTCAACAGGGCAATGCGGCACCCGCTCTATGCCGGTAGGCTGGGCATGAACCTGACGGAGCTCTGGTCGGTCAGGAACGTGTCGAAAACGATCGAGAGGATAGGGGATCACGTGGAGCGCATGGCCAGCCTGCTCCTGCAGTATGGCAGGCCGCTCAGGTCGACCGGCCTGCGCGAGCTCTTCGACCGCGCCATGAAGACGTTCGAGGACGCGTTAGATGCGTACATGAAGAAGGACGTTGAGGGGGCCCAGCGGATCATAGATACGGCCGAGGGGGCGTCCGCCGATGCATCACGGCTTCCGGAGGGGTGCGGGGGCGACGGCGGCATCTACGCGGTGCTCCTGGCCGAGGACCTCATGAGGATAATATCCTATTCGGCTGACATAGCCGAGGCTGCAATTGACATGGGCGTGAGGTGACGGGCGCGCCGTGCTCCTTACTTCGCTATGAAGTAAGGAGCTAGATGTACTTTACGTCGAAAATACTTATTTAGAATTGCCCGATGGTACCCGGCGAGGAGAAATGGAGAGAAAGAACCTGTATTTGGCGATAGTCATTGTGGTGATCCTGGCGATAGGCATCGTTGGCTGGGGCTACTACGCGGCCAAATCGCCCGCGCACTCCCCGGCCCCGACGCCCACACCCACACCCACACCCACGCCCACGCCCACGTCCAATCAGACCCCGACGTGCTCCACGCCGAAAGTCACGCTCACGGAGAGCGGGTCCACGCTCCTGTATCCGCTGTTCAACGAGTGGGCCAGTAAATATCCGTGCGCGAACATAATCACGCAGGCGACCGGGAGCGGCACGGGCATCTCCAGCGCGATAGCCGGGACAGTGAACATCGGCGCCTCCGATGCGTTCATGACCGACGCGCAGCTGAGCGCTCACCCCGATATGCTGAACATACCGATCGCCATATCCAGCCAGTACGTGGTGTACAACGTGCCCGGCCTGAACCAGAGCGTCCACCTCGTGTTCTCAGGCCCCGTGCTGGCCGCCATCTACAACGGGAGCATCAAATACTGGGATGACCCGGCCATAACCGCCCTGAACCCGGGGGTGAAGCTTCCGCACCAGCTGATCGTACCTGTCTACAGGTCCGACGGCAGCGGCGACACGAACATGTTCACGTTGTTCCTGAGCAGCACGGACCAGTGGTGGAACAAGACCGTCGGATACGGTACCAACGTCAACTGGCCCAGCAACCCGCAGCTGCGCGGCGGGGTCGGCAACTCCGGCGTCCTGCAGGTGCTGTCCACCACCCCGTACTCCATCGGGTACGTCGCCACGTCCTACACCGATCAGATAAACTCGGCGGGGCTCGGTTACGCGGCCCTGGTCAACAGGGCGGGCAAGGCGGTCCTGCCCTCGGTTCAGACGGTCGCGAACGCCGCCTCGCAGTACCTGGACAAGATACCGCCGGACGGGAGGATAGCGATAGTCAACGCCCCGGGCGCCGACTCCTACCCAATAGCCACGTTCGAGTACGTCATAGTCAAGAAGGTTCAGCCGAGCTCCGAGCTCGCCACGGCCCTGAAGCAGTTCCTGACGTGGGCGGTCTCGCAGGATGGCGGGGCCAAGTACATGGCGAAGTACTACATCGTGCCGCTGCCCCCGAGCGTGGTGAACGGCGTGACGATCCCGCTCATAAATCAGATAAGCGGTCCATCATGAGACGGGTGACCCGGACTGAGGTCTGAGGGGCTGCTGATCAGGATCGCCTCAATGATCCCCGTTTTCTTCCTCGTTTCTATATTTATATTTCTGCTTTACGAGTCAATTCCATCTATTTTCTATAATGGATGGAACTTCTTCACGAGCTACAGGTGGAACCCGGGCATGACGAACCAGGAACCCGTGCCGGGTCCCTTCGGGTTCAGGGCCTCCCCGGGGGCGAGCTTCGGCGCCCTGCTCTTCCTGTTCGGCACCGCGGCGACCTCGGCCCTAGCCCTGGCCATCGTGGTGCCCGTGACGCTGATAACCACGATAGCCCTGGCGATGCACACGCCCAGGCACATGTCGAGGGCCGTGGGCGCCTCGATGCAGCTCTTCGCGGCAATTCCGAGCGTCGTCTACGGCCTCTGGGGGATCGTCTTCCTGGAGCCGCTGCTGCTCAAATACGTCTTCCCCTGGACGGAGGCCACGCTGGGCTTCATCCCGTGGTTCAGGGGTCCCGCCACCAGCGGCTCCGGGTTGGTGGCATCGTCGCTCGTGCTGGCCCTCATGGTCCTGCCCATAACCAGCACGATAGTCCTCGATTCCTTCAGGTCGCTTCAGTCGAGGTTCCAGGCGCCGATACTCTCACTGGGCGCCACCCGGACCGAGGCCGGGATCGCCATCCTCGGCTTCGCCAGGAGGCAGGTGGTCGGGGCCGTCTTCCTCGGCCTGGGGCGCGCCCTGGGGGAGACGATGGCGGTGCTGATGACCTGCGGCGGCGCGATAAACATGATGCCGGTCGACATCTACTCGCCGATAAACACGATGGCGGCGGCCCTGGCCGCGCTGCTCGACAGCGCATTCATAGACGCGAGCGGGATGGCCCTCTCGGCCCTGGCCGAGCTCGGCCTGTTCCTGATGATCATCTCGCTGGCGTCCAGCGCCGCCGGGAGGGCCCTGGCGGGGCGCATCGTGCTGAGGGGTGAGGCGCGGTGAGGGCCCGCGGCATGGGGATGAGGCGCCTCCGCGACGCGCTGGTGGGCGCCGCGGGGCTGGCGATCTCGGCGCTCCTGCTGGCGGCGCTGCTTCTGGTGCTGGCCTACGTCTTCTACGGGGCGGCCCTCAGGTTCGAGCCCGAGATGCTCCTGACGATGGGGAACGCCACGTCCGGCGGCCTCCTGAACGCGATAGTGGGCACGTGGCTCCTGTCGGGGCTCGCGCTGGCCATCTCCGCGCTCCTGGCAATCTTCGTGGCGATCGACATAGCGCAGTACGCCGGCGCCAGGGTGGGCTCGCTGCTCAGGGCCACGGTCGACATGATGGCTGCGATCCCCGCGATGGTCTACGGGCTGTTCGGCTACCTGGTGTTCGTGATCTACCTGGGGATGGGCTATTCCCTCCTGGCCGGTTCCCTGACGCTGTCCCTGATGATGATACCCTACCTGGCCAGGTCCACCGAGACCGCGATGGGTAACGTGCCGAAGGAGCTCGTGGCCGCGGCATATGCCCTCGGGGCCTCCCGCTGGCAGGTCATCAGCCGCGTGCTACTGCGCTTCGGCAGGCCGCTCATAATCTCCGGCGCGCTCCTGGCGGTGTCCATAGGCGCGGGCGAGACCGCGCAGCTCCTCTACACGGCGGGATGGAACCCGGGCCTCCCGACATGGTTCACGAAGTCGCAGGTGGGCTACCTGACATACGTCGTGTGGGCCGGCATCAATCAGCCGACGCCGTATCCCCAGGGCCTGGCGTTCGTGGCGTCCGCCCTGCTGGTGGGCATGATCTTCATCCTACTGCTTATTTCTAAGTGGCTGGAGGGCAGGGAGGTGAGGAGGGCTTGATGAGCACGCGGGCGTCCGAGGCGCGCGAGGGGGACGTCGCGATATCCATGAGGGGGATCAGGGTCTCCGCGCCCGGCGGGGCCGAGATCCTGAGGGGGATTGACCTCGACGTGTACGCGGGGGCCATCAACACGATCGTGGGGCCGTCGGGCAGCGGCAAAACCACCCTGCTGAAGGTGATGAACAGGCTGGTCGAGCTCGACGGGCTGAGGGTCGAGGGGAGGGTGGAGTTCCGGGGGCGGGACCTGCTCAAGGCCGACCCGTACTGGGTCCGCAGGCAGATAGGCATGGTGTTCCAGTCGCCGAACCCGTTCCCGATGAGCATATACGATAACGTGGCCTTCGGCGTCAGGCTGCACTGGAAGGTCAGCAGGGGGGAGCTCGACAGGATAGTCGAATGGGCCCTCAGGGAGGTCGGACTCTACGAGGAGGTGAAGGACGACCTGAGGAGGAGCGCGCTCACGCTATCCGGAGGTCAGCAGCAGCGCCTCTGCATAGCGCGCGCCCTGGCCGTGAGGCCCTCGGTGCTCCTCCTGGACGAGCCCACGTCATCACTAGATCCCTATTCCAAGGACGTGATCGAGAAGCTCATGCTGAGGCTGAAGAGCGAGTTGACGCTCGTGCTGGTCACCCACGACCTGGAGCAGGCGCTGCGCGTGTCCGACTACGTCGCGTTCATGAAGTTCGGCTCCATAGTGAGGTGGGGCGCGGCCGAGGAGGTGCTGAGCGGCTGGAGGGACGCGGGTTCCGGGTCGCATGATCCTCGACAGGCGCACAACGGCGGGTAACGTCAAACCGGGTTCCCGTGCCCATCAGGTCCCTCAGGGGCGGCCGTAGACCACGTGCCCCACGCCGGCCCACCTGCAGGCGTCCGCGTACCATCCCGCGCCAGCTCACGTGGAAGTCCAGCATCGCATGGAGGTCAGGCTCGAAGGCGGCCCAGATCCACGCGGGGGTCCCTCCCAGGTTCACCATCGCCTCATCGATGAATATGCGATGCACATCCCTCGGATCGGCGCCGATGGACCCGAGGATGGGCCCAGCCTCTGCACCCACCTCCATATCGACGTGTAGCTCCTCACGATGACGCTCCTCAGGGACCTGGCGGCGTACCTGAGGGACATGTTCACGTTCGAGTAATAGGGATGAACCGCGTAGGCCACGACGGGAAGGGGAGTCCTCCTCCTGATCTGTATGGAATCCATAACCTGGTTCATTGCGGACCGGGCGGAGGGCTCCCCTCAGATTTATGTTCATCGATCGGCTTAAGGTAGCGGAGCCCCATCCGCGACAAAAATCCTTAAATAATGAGCAGCTTGCGAAAAGCGGCGAAGAGCCATGTCTGAGAGGCAGAAGCCATCTAAGCCGCATCTTAACCTGGTGATAGTGGGGCACGTGGACCACGGAAAGTCCACGATGACAGGTCACCTCCTTTACCTGCTCGGGAAGGTCGATCCTAGGGCCATAGAGGAGTACGCCAAGATGTCCGAGAAGCTGGGCGCCGGCGACACGTTCAAGTTCGCATGGGTGCTGGACAGGCTCAAGGAGGAGAGGGAGAGGGGAATCACGATAGACCTGGCCTTCCAGGACTTCGAGACCAAGAAGTACTACTGGACGCTGATAGACGCGCCGGGCCACAGGGACTTCGTCAAGAACATGATAACTGGTGCCAGCCAGGCCGACGCGGCAATACTCGTGGTGTCCGCCAAGCAGGGGGAGACCGAGGCTGCGCTGTCCGACGAGGGGCAGGCCAGGGAGCACGCCTTCCTCCTGAAGACCCTGGGCGTTAACCAGCTGGTGGTGGCCATAAACAAGATGGACGCCACGACGCCGCCCTACGACCAGAAGCGCTACGAGGAGGTCAAGAACGAGGTGTCGAAGCTCCTCAAGCTCGTCGGGTACAGGGTTGAGAAGATAAGGTTCGTGCCGGTCTCCGGCTGGAAGGGCGACAACCTCACGGAGCTCTCCTCCAACATGCCCTGGTACAAGGGCCCGACGCTGATCGAGGCGCTCGACGAGTTCGAGGAGCCGCCCAAGCCTGTGGATAAGCCCCTCAGGATACCGATCCAGGACGTGTACTCCATAACCGGCGTCGGGACGGTGCCCGTGGGGCGCGTCGAGACCGGGGTGCTGAAGGTGGGCGATACCGTCGTGGTCATGCCCTCGGGCGTGGTGGGCGAGGTCAAGTCCATAGAGACCCATCACACCCCGATACAGGAGGCCATGCCCGGCGACAACATCGGCTTCAACCTGAGAGGGGTCTCGAAGGACGATGTGAAGCGCGGGTACGTGGTGGGGCACCCGGACAATCCGCCCACGGTCGTCAAGGAGTTCCTGGCCCGCATAATAGTCGTGTTCCACCCGACGGCGTTCGCAGCTGGCTACACGCCGGTCCTGCACGCCCACACGGCTCAAGTGCCGGCGCAGGTCTCAGAGCTCGTGCAGAAGCTCGATCCGCGCACCGGCCAAGTGACTGAGGAGAACCCCAAGAGCCTGAAGACCGGCGACGCCGCGGTGGTGAAGGTGAGGCCGCTCAAGCCGCTGGTGATAGAGGAGTACAAGAACATACCTCAGCTCGGCAGGTTCGCGCTCAGGGACTCCGGCAGGACGATCGCCGCCGGCGTCGTCGAGAAGATCACCGAGGTGCAGGAAGTCAAGATAAAGAAGTGATGCCGAGGGGCCAATGGGTCGCTTCTGATCCCCATCTCCGCCCTGAATGGCGGGTGGCTTACCATACTACACATCGATGCATTATTGCGGATCTTCGGATTATTCGCTCGGCGCTTCGCTCGTTAGATTGGGGTCTGCGGGTGAGGGTGGGCATTGTCCATCCCGCATCCAGGTTGCGCCTGCGAAGCCATTTCGAGCAGGCGATCACGTGGGGAGCGCGTTGCGCGGGCTGGACGACGTCAGGAGGCCGCCGGAGCTGGACTCGCAGCTGGGAATGCTCGCCTACTCCACCCCCTCTGGCGGCTGCGGGGGGATCTCGATCAGGGAGAGCTCGGAGCGCTTCGTGGTCTCGGAGGTCTTGGCGGGGAGACCTCCCGAGGGCCCTCTGCCCACGTTCGCGGTAACCAAGGTGAACAGGAACACGATCGATGTGGCAGAGGAGCTGGGCAGGAGGCTGGGGTGTCGCATCAAATTCTGGGGGCTCAAGGACAAGAGATCGATCTCGACCCAGATAATGCAGTGCGCGCGGCCCCGCGCGCCCGGCGGATCGGTGAGGGGCGATGGATGGGTCGCCAGGCCCATAGGGCTATGGGGGGAACTGGGGCCGGAGCACTTCGCTGGGAACTCGTTCCGCATATCCATCAGCGCCCGCGGGCCGGAGGGCGGGCGCTGCCAAAGCGCGCTCCGGGCTGCGGGGGACTCCCTGGCATCCAGGACCATCGCCAACTTCTTCGGCTACCAGAGGTTCGGCGCCGTGAACCAGAACCACATAATTGGCAGGTGCTTAGTGAAGCGCGCCGAGGGGTGCCCGAGGAGGGACGAGCTGAGGTCGATCCCCGCGCGCGTAAGGAAGCTCCAGGTCAACGCGTATCAATCATACCTATTCAACCTCGCGCTGAGCCGCGTCCTCCTAGAGAATGGGGAGCTGCCCCTTCGCTCATCGCTGTCCCATCGCGTGGTGCGCAAGCCCTTCGAGAGGGCGCTGGAGGAGCCGATCGCCGGGCCCGCGGACGGCGTCACCCTCGTTCCCTCAGCCCCCGTGCCGGGCTACTCCTACAGGAGCAGGGGCGATGCCTACTCAAGGGCGCTCGACGAGGTCATGCGCGAGGAGGGGATATCGCCCAGGGATTTCTACGTGGACGATATGCAGGAGGTCAGCGCCGAGGGGGGCTGGAGGCCAGCCGTCGTCCTGGGCAGGCTCGAGGCGCGCGGCGACGGGGAGCTGATCAGGATAAACATGTTGCTGCAGCGCGGAAGCTACGCCACCGTGGTGCTGAGGGAGGCCCTGAAGCCCGAAGACCCGGTCGCCTCGGGGTTCACCGCGTAGGAGGCCCCCTCGGGCGCGCGGCGGTCGCCCGGGCCTCGCCAATCTATCCTCGCGTAGCCCAGCAGCCGCAGCGAATCCAGGAGCCCCTCCGCGTAGCCGGCCTCAGCCAGGGCGAGCTCCACGTTGCCCTCGCGCAAGAATCTCTCAGCGTCATAGAGGTAGCTCTCGACGTTCTCCATCAGGATCCCGATCCCGGGCGACGCGGGAACCGCGCCCCTGAATCTCGCCAGGGCATTCCTGGTCTTGCCGATGGCGCTCTCCGCCAGCCTGGACCCGAGGGAGGCGGGCACGCGGCCGGCCTCGCTCAGGACTTCATCGGGCGCGCCGAGGATCAGGCGCAGCGAATCCGCCTCGGTGTAGTGGAGGCGTCCGGGCACTATTACGGAGTGCGGGTGCTCGCCGAAGTCCGCGTCCAGGGCCTCCTCCATCCTCAGAATGCGCATCGCCTCGGAGCTCGAGAAGAGCCTGGAGGCGACTATCAGGACCCGGTCGGGGCTGAACGCGCCGAGGCGCCAGGAGTCCTCAGCCTGCCTCAGCAGCCTCAGGCCCTCCGCGACGCTGAGCCCTCCGCCCTCCTTGTCGTGCTGCAGGAGCAGCAGGGAATGCTGGCCGTTCCTGAGCGCACTTGCCACTCCGAAGTAGAGACGGTAGGCCGACTGTGGCGGCCCCTCGGCCAGCGTGCCTATGAACCCCAGCTTGTACACGTGGAGGCCGAGCCTCCCGAGCGCGGATGTGACCACGCTTGATGAGTGCCAGACCCTGACCTCCACGCCGCGCCTCACGGCCTCCTGCCTGAGCGCGTCATGCGTCGTGGCCGTGAAGACGTCGCCGGGCACGACTATGCCGAGGCATCCCGCGGCGGCCTCCCTGGAGATCCTCGGGGCATCCTCTAAGAGGTCCCTCCCAGCGGCCGTGACCTCCACTCCCAGGATGGAGCGCAGCTCCTCGAGCGCGCGCTCGACGTCCATCGGCGTCGTGTACGCGTCGAGGAGCACGCGCCCGCAGGCCCTGAGGTCCTCGAGGGCCCCCACGGGGATGCCGCGGGGGCCGTGGACTCCCATGCCGACCAGCACCAGCGTCATGCGCGGCGATCGCGCCCGCAGGTCCTAGTTATCATCTTTCGGCGCTTCTGCTGGTCGGAGGACGTCAGAGGGGGCATGAGCCGATCCCCTCCTCGCCCTTCAGGGCGGGGTTCCCCGGGGATCCCGGGATGGCGTCTCGGCGGTTACACCCCCTTGACGGGCGCTACTGAGCACCCTAACTCCGTTTGAAGCCTTCCGCTTCAGCTCACGGGATGGGACGACCTCGCCCCAGAAGGGGCGAGGTTCGTCTTTTTCAGCGGAGCGGGGCCCGGCTCCGTTAACCCGGGCCCGCCTCCGCGGTGATCAGCCTGCGAATATCGATCGACCGATCTCCCTGGGGCTCGTGCCGGGACCCGATGGCGAGCCTGGCCTCCGCGCCTACCCCCACACGGAGGCGGCTACCGCTCATGAGAGTCGTGAGAGCCCTCCGCCCGGTCCGCAGTGATCACCAAGCTCTATACGGATCAGGGGCGCAGGAGGGGCCTCGCTTCCGATCGGGACCTGAAACCCGAAGAGCCCCCACTGGATTGAGGAATTATGAGATGCCCCGCGGCTGAACGAGATGCGCCCGATCCTCTCACTCGTGTAGGAAGTGGGCTTAAGGTAACGGCTCCCCGGGCACGGACAAACGCTTTTATAAAGCCACCGAAGACAGGCGTAGGGCCCGTAGCTCAGCCAGGTAGAGCGACCGGCTCTTAACCGGTCGGTCGCGGGTTCAAATCCCGTCGGGCCCGCCTGCCGTTCGCGTGACGGTCGGCTTCCTCGCGATGGGTGGTTTCATACTATGCTATGGTAGACCTACCCTTCAGGGCGGGGCAGCTCACGATCCAGAAATTATTTCTACATATTAGTCGATAGACGAAGTCTCGTGGGGCGATAAACGTAAAAAGCGGGTCGGCCGATGCCCCATGATGAGTGAGAAGACCGAGGAATATTACAGGACAGCCGTTTCGCTCAGCAGCTTCTACGGGGGCAAGATACAGGTGGTGCCCAAGGTCCCCATAAGATCCCTCGATGACTTCTCAATATGGTACACCCCAGGGGTCGCTGGAGTCTCCAACGCGATAGCCAAGGATCCCGACAAGAGCTTCGAGCTCACGAGCAGGTGGAACACGATAGCGATAATAACGAATGGAACTAGGGTCCTCGGGCTGGGCAACATAGGGCCTGAGGCGGCGCTGCCCGTCATGGAGGGCAAGGCCATGATATTCAAGTACCTCGGGGGCGTCGACGCATTCCCCCTGGTCGTCAGGGCGAAGACGAAGGAGGAGTTGGCCGACGTCGCCGAGCGCGTGTCGCCCGCCTTCGGGGGGATAAACCTCGAGGACATAGCGCAGCCCGATTGCTTCTACCTGTTGGACAGGCTCAGGGAGACCTTGGACATACCCGTGTGGCACGACGACCAGCTGGGGACGGCCGCGGCTACGCTCGCGGGCCTCGTGAACGCGCTCAAGGTGGTGGGGAAGAGGCTGGGCGACGTCAAGATAGTGATGTTGGGGGCTGGGGCCGCTAACATAGCCGGCGCCAGGCTTCTGATCGCCGCGGGCGCCGATCCCAAGAAGATCATACTGATAGATAGCAAGGGCACGCTCCACCCCGAGAGGGAGGATATGGACAAGCTGCAGCTGGTCCACCCGTGGAAGTACGAGCTGGCGCTCAAGACCAATGGCGAGCGCGTCGCCGGGGGCCTCGACGAGGCCATCGTGGGCGCGGACGTCCTGATAGCGGCCTCCACGCCCGGGCCGGGCGTCGTCAGGAAGGAGCACGTAAGGAGGATGAGCGACAACGCGATAGTCTTCGCGGAGGCGAACCCCGTGCCCGAGATATGGCCGTGGGAGGCGAAGGAGGCGGGTGCCAGGGTAGTCGCCACCGGCAGGAGCGACTTCCCCAACCAGATAAACAACAGCCTGGTGTTCCCGGCGGTCTTCAGGGGGACGCTCGACGTGCGCGCCAAGAAGATAGTCGACGAGATGGTGATAGAGGCCGCGCTCGAGCTGGCGAGGTTCGCGGAGGAGCGGGGCATATCGGAGGATTACATAATACCCACGATGGAGGAGTGGGAGGTCTATCCGAGGGTTGCCACCGCCGTCGCGCTCAAGGCGATCGAGCTGGGGCTGGCCAGGCTCAAGCTGTCGAGGGACGAGATCCGCGAGCGCGCTTATCGCATGATAAAGAAATCCAGGGACACGTTAGACGTGCTGGTCCGGAACAATTTAATTAACCCCATTCCCGTGAAGTGATCCGCGATGGTGGATTCCTTCACTATAAGGCGCGCCAGGAAGGACGATCTGGAGAGGCTCGTGGACCTGGTGTCCAGGCTCAAGCGCCTGAATGGCGAATTCGATAGCCTGCTGACCCCCACCGAGGACCTCGAGAGGGAGGTCTCCAAGTACCTGGAGAGCGCGATCAGCTCCGATGACTACGTCGTCCTGGTCGTGGAGGATGGGGGAAAGGTCGAGGGCGTGCTCATAGCGAAGGTCGTTGACAGGTGCTTCTACAAGCCGCGCATGGTGGGCCAGATATCCGACTTCTACATAATGCCGGAGTACAGGAGGCGCGGGCTGGGCTACAGGATGGTCGAGGAGGCCGAGAGGATCCTCCGGTCCAAGGGCGCCGAGATGATCTTCGCGGAGTTCCCCACGAAGAACGTCATAGCGGAGGGCTTCTACAGGAACCTCGGCTTCAGGGAGATAACAGGGATCTTCGCGAAGGAGGTCAAGTGAGGCCATCTCCGAGGCTTATAATAACATTATAACTATAACTCTTTATACATCGTGAACATGGATCTTCATCGGCGCAGCTCGATCGGTGGAGGCGCGCCGGCGGTTGGGCGCCATCGCGCGGGGAGTCCTCGGCCGCGGCATCGTAATAGCTTGAGGTCCCCGGTGACCTTGTCCACCTCGTGCACCGGGGCTGGCCCTATCCCCGCGCACGTAATGGTCCCGGGCTCGAGCTGCGTGAGGCCCCTGTCCACGATAAGTGTGGCGGGGAGCCCCAGTGAGCGCGCCAGCTCGTACCTGCGCAGGAGTTCCTCCAGCCCGCCGACCTTGGTCACGATCTTCGGCTGACCCTCCGAGAGCCACTTCAGAGCCCAGTCCGGCCTCATCTTCTCCGCCTCCTTAAGCGCCGACACCGCGGCGTGCGCGGCCTGGGCCGCCAGCTTCCCCTTCCCCATGGCCAGGTCCGTGCGAACCACTATGACCTGCTTATATTCATATTTATATTCATACTCGGGATTCCCGGGGTCCCCCTCCGCCAACACCCCATGGGTCGCCCTCCCGCGGATTAACTTTGCGAGCCGCCGTCCGCGGGCGCTGCCGCGATGGCCGCGAAGGGCCGCCTACCTGGACGCGGCGGCCACGCGCTCGATCTCCACCCTGGCCTTGACTGCGAAGCTGCTCGTGTCGCCGTTCGCGGCGGCTATTATCTCGTCGGCCAGGCACTCCTCTATGCTCTTCGGGTTGGAGAACGCCGACTCCCTGGCGCCCAGCGCTATGTTACGGAGCGCCAGGTCCAGGCGTCTGGAGGGCGACACGTCGACGCTCACGTGGTAAGTCACGCCTCCATAGGTTATCCTCGTGACGTCCTCATTGGGGGCAGCGTTCTCTATAGCCCTCACGAGGACCTCGATCGGGTTCCTGCCAGTCTTCAGGTTGATGATATCGAACGCTGTCCTGACTATGTTTATTGCACGATGCTTCTTCCCACCCATCCTGCCAGTGTTCTTCCAGTCCTTCCTGCCGAAGTGCATCAGCTGGTTCACTAGCCTCTCCACGACGTTGACCTTCGTCTTTCCGAAGCGCCTGTGCTCGTGGCGCCCGAAGCTGTGGGGAATGAACACCGGCCTCAAGTTTATGACGCTCCTGAGCCCTGGATCCCTGACCTCGATCCCCTCGAAGTCCCACTTGCCGAACAGCAGCACTTTGGGCTCCTCCTTGGTCCTCTTCGACATCTCAGGTCACCTCCTTGGCTTCTCCTTCTTTCCCAGAAGGAGCATCCTGAGGGACACGCCATTGACCATGGATACCCGGTACTTCACCCCCGGTATGTCGCCCATCGAGCGGCCCTCGGACCCCCCTATCCCCTCGATTATCACCTCATCGTGCTCGTCTATGAAGTTCAGGCCGCCGTCCCCCGGGACGAACGCCGTCACGGTCTTCCCATTCTTCGTTATCTGCACGCGAACGCACTTGCGAATGGCCGAGTTCGGCTGCCTCGACTCTATCCCGACCTTCTCGAGGACTATGCCGCGGGCCTGCGGCGCTCCCTCGAGCGGATCGAACTTCTTGTCTAGCCTGAGTACGCGGCGCTTGTAGTCGCTGTCGGACCATCTGAAGCGCTTCCTCTTGGCGTGCAACTTCCTCGCTGCGAACTCGCCCAGTGGCGACTTCTTACCCATGGCACGCCGACCCGATGACTTGGATAAAAGCGTTTTGAAAGCGCAGTGGGCCATGCCTCATCAAGTCCGCTCCCAGAGCCGCGGCATCTGGCGCGTCTCGCCCGGCCGCTTTCCAGTTCCCAAGGCACTCGGACGCCCTCCTCGAGGTCCCCCATCGCCGGCGTGACGCAGTGGAAGGCCTCAGTTCCCTCATCCGCAGGCTCGCGTCTCGCCCCGGGTTCCTCCTCCCGATCCGGATCGGCGATCGCGTGAAATCGGGCGGAGGGCTCCCTCGTGTCCGGGACCTCGGTGTGCCCGAGGCAACGGGATCCCGGCGTCCCCCGGAAACGGATTTATAGAGCGACCCGCGGCCCCTTTCAGAGGGGGTATTCGCGGCTTGAGCGAGCTCATAGAGAGCGTCAAGGCCACATACAAGCCGCCCCGCTGCACCTCGTGCCACAAGCCCATACTTCCCGGGGACGAGATGACGAGCTTCTACTGTCCTCAGTGCGGCCAGGTGCTGATATGGCGCTGCAGCAAGTGCCGGAAGGGCGCTGTAAGGTATAAGTGCCTGAACTGCGGATTCGAGGGGCCGTAGGGTGTCTCTAATGTCGAGAGTCCTCGTTAGGGTCAGGGTCCTCCCCTCCGACGCCTCCGTGGACCTGAAGGCCTTAGGGGAGCGCATCTCCGGCGCCCTCAGCGGCGTCGCGAAGGTCGTGAGGTTCGTGGAGGAGCCCATAGCCTTCGGGCTCAGCGCGCTGCTGGTGGATCTGGTCATGGAAGAGCGCGAGGGCGGGACCTACGACGTGGAGCAGCTCATATCCTCGGTCGAGGGCGTGAGCGAGCTGGACGTCGTCAACGTGAGCCTGATATCGGGCTCTTAGACAGCCCGCCGCTCCCGACCCGGGCTGAGGGCGCGTCGCGGATCGCCGATCTCCTATCCCGAAGATATGCCTAAATAATGCTCGGGCCGCGTCCCGGCAGGAGTTTTGACCCAGAAGTGGCTTCGACTGTCAGTTAAGGAGGCCTCCCCCAAGGACGTGGGCAAGTTCAGGGCTAGGCTGAACCCTAAGGTCTTCGAGGAGCTGAACCTGAAGTCCGGCGATATACTGGAGATCAGGGGCAAGTCCTCCACCGCGGCTCAGGCCTGGCCCTCGGAGGAGACGCCCCAAGACTCCGTAAAGATCGACGGGATGACCAGGAGGAACGCCGGCGTGTCGCTGAACGACTTCGTGGACGTCCGCAAGGTCCGCCGCCGCACCGCGAGCAGGGTGGTCCTCTCGTCCATAGGGGAGGAGCTCAGGTTCGACGAGGAGTTCCTCTCGTTCCTCAAGAACCGCCTGATGGGCGCGCCGCTGCACCAGGACAACGTGATATCCGTGGTGCTCCTCGGCAACCCCGTTCGGTTCAAGGTGACGTCCATAGACCCGAAGCCGGTGGCGGTCGTCGGCGATTCGACCGAGATCAGCGTCGAGAAGTTCCTGCCGGCCGCGGAGGGCGAGCGCGTGACCTACGATGACATAGGGGGCCTGGGCGAGCAGCTCATGAAGCTCAGGGAGATGGTCGAGTTCCCCCTCCGCCATCCGGAGTTCTTCCGCAGGCTGGGCATAGAGCCCCCGCGCGGCGTCCTGCTCTACGGCCCGCCCGGGTGCGGGAAGACGCTCATAGCGAAGGCGCTGGCGAACGAGTCCGGCGCCAGATTCTTCGTGATAAGCGGGCCCGAGATAATGAGCAAGTTCTACGGCGAGTCCGAGGCGAGGCTCAGGGAGATATTCCGCGAGGCCAAGGAGAAGGCCCCATCGATAATATTCATCGACGAGATAGACGCGATAGCCCCGAAGAGGGAGGAGGTCACAGGGGAGGTCGAGAAGAGGGTCGTTGCCCAGCTCCTCGCCCTGATGGACGGCATGGAGGCCATGAGCAACGTGATAGTGATAGGGGCGACCAACCGCCTGGACGATATAGACCCGGCGCTCAGGAGGCCAGGGAGGTTCGACAGGGAGATAGAGATAGGGGTCCCCAACCAGCAGGGCAGGCTGGAGATACTCCAGATACACACGAGGGGGATGCCGCTGTCCAGGGACGTCGACCTGCGGGAGATAGCGAGGATCACGCACGGTTACACGGGGGCGGACCTGAAGGCGCTGTGCAGGGAGGCCGCCATGAACGCCCTCAGGAGGACGCTGCCGAAGGACTACCTGGAGATGGGCGAGGTGCCCGCGTCCATCCTCGAGAGGATAAGGGTCACCCAGGACGACTTCCTCAATGCCATGAAGGTGGTCGGTCCCTCCGCGCTGCGCGAGTTCTACGCCGAGAGATCGCCCACCTCCTTCGAGGACATAGGGGGGGCCTCGGGCATCAAGGCCAAACTCTACGCGAACGTCGTGAAGGCGATAAGGGACCCGGATTCCTTCCGCAGGCTGGGCGTGGAGCCCCCGCGCGGCGTCCTGCTCTACGGCCCGCCCGGGTGCGGGAAGACGCTCATAGCGAAGGCGCTGGCGAACGAGTCCGGCGCCAACCTGATACTGGTGCGCGGGCCCGAGCTGCTGAGCAAGTGGGTCGGCGAGAGCGAGAGGGCCCTGAGGAGCATATTCAGGAAGGCGGTCGCCGCCTCGCCCACGGTGGTAGTCTTCGACGAGATAGAATCGCTCGCCCCGGCCAGGGCGCACTCGGCCGGCTGGTCCCCGGAGACCATAGTGAGCCAGCTCATAACGGAGCTCGACTCCCTGGAGGATTTCTCCGGCGTCTACGTCGTGGGGACCACCAACAGGCCCGAGCTCATGGATCCGGCCCTTCTCAGGCCGGGCCGCTTCGACCTCCTGATACACGTGCCCCCTCCGAACGCGTCCGAGAGGGTCGAGATACTCAGGGTCCTGACGAGGCGCGTCCCGTTGTCCCAGGGCGTGAGCCTGGAGGAGCTGGCCAGGAGGACGGAGGGCTACAGCGGCGCGGATCTGAGGGCGCTCGTGCGCGAGGCGGCTCTGAGCGCCATGTCAGCTGGCAGGGAATCCGTGGGGCCCGACGACTTCGAGCTAGCGCTCCGGTCGGTGAGGCCCTCGATAACGAAGGAGATGCTGGAGTACTTCTCCAAGCTTGAGCAGCGGCTCAACAGCAGGATTTATAGCGAGGCCAAGCAGCCCTACCTGTAGCAGGATGAGGAGCCTGTACTGGCAGGTGTACGAGGTGCTGCGCGACAGCAAGGCCATCGACGTGAACGACCTCTACAGCGCGCTCAAGAGGAGGATTCAGGACCTGACGCGCCGCGAGCTCGACGACGTGCTGCTCAAGATGGAGTCTGCCGGGTTCATATCGGTGATCCAGGTGACGAGGGACCAGAAGAGGGTGGAGTTCGTGGAGCACCGCGTGGAGGCCGTCGCGCAGGAGGCCGAGGTCGTGCAGGGCGAGGGCGGCGGCGATGCCCTGGGACCCGCTGACGCGCCCGCCGACGACCCGGGGTCGCCGCCCGGCGATGGCCGCGGCGCGCGATGGCTTAGTTCCGGCTGCAAACGATTAAATATGACGCTGCCCAACTGCACCCCCTGAATAAGATTGGGAGTAGACCTCGGTCCCCTCATAAAGAGCAGGAGGCAGATAAGGGTGGAGGAGCTCCACGGCAAGAGCGTGGCCATCGACGCCTACAATGCGCTCTACCAGTTCCTGGCGGTCATAAGGGGGGAGGCCGGGGAGCCGCTCACGGATTCCAAGGGCAGGGTCACGAGTCACCTGAGCGGGCTCTACTACAGGACGCTGAACCTCCTGGAGAAGGGGGTCAAGCCCGTGTACGTGTTCGATGGGAAGCCGCCCGAGCTGAAGGCCCAGGAGATAGAGAATCGCATAAGGCAGAGGGAGAGCGCTAGGGCTAAGTACGAGGAGGCCCTGAAGAGGGGCGACCTGGAGTCTGCCAGGACCTACGCGGCGCTCAGCGCTAGGCTCAGGGACTACATGGTCGAGGACGCCAAGCGCCTCCTCGAGGCGCTCGGGGTCCCGTGGGTGCAGGCCCCCAGCGAGGGGGAGGCCGAGGCCGCGTACATGGCTGCAAAGGGGTACGTGTGGGCCTCGGTATCCCAGGATTACGACTCCCTGCTCTTCGGCTCGCCGGTGCTCGTGAGGAACCTGACGATATCGGGCAGGCGCAAGCTTCCCAGGAAGGACGTATATGTCGAGGTCGTCCCCGAGCTCATAAGGCTCGATGAGGTCCTGGGCGAGCTCGGCCTGACGCGCGAGCAGCTGGTCGACCTCGGGATATTGATAGGCACCGACTTCAACCCCGACGGGATCAGGGGGGTGGGCCCCGTCAAGGCGTACAATTACATAAAGAAGTACGGGAGGCTCGAGAACATAGCGGAGCTGGCGAGCGAGCTGAGCTCGATCGACTACAACGCGATAAGGACGATATTCCTCAGCCCGAGCGTCGCCGAGCCCGGGCCGCTCGAGTGGAGGCCGCCCGACGAGGGGGCCGTGGTGGAGTTCCTGTGCCGCGAGCACGACTTCTCGGAGGAGAGGGTGCTGAACGCGCTCAGGAGGCTCAAGGCCAGCGCCCCCGCGCGCACGGATACCCTAGACAGATGGTTCGGGTGAGGGGATCCGCTGGGTGGAGGCCGCGCGCGCGTCGCTCGTCGAGTCGCTGAAGCGCCAGGGGATAATCAGGTCGAGGAGGGTCGAGGAGGCAATGCTCAGGGTGCCCAGGGAGCTCTTCGTGTGGCCCGGCACGGAGGATAGGGCGTACGACGACGTCCCCCTCCCGCTCGGAGGCACAGGGCAGACGATATCGGCCCCCCACATGGTCGCGATTATGCTGGAGGAGCTGGGCGTGAGGGAGGGGGACTCCGTGCTGGAGGTGGGCTCCGGGAGCGGGTACAATGCGGCGCTGCTGGCCGAGCTCGCCGGGAGGGAGGGGAGCGTTGTGAGCGTGGAGAGGCTGCCGGAGCTGGTCGAGTTCGCCCGCCGGAACCTCGCGAGGGCGGGCTACGCGGACCGCGTCCGCGTCGTGCTGGGGGACGGGTCAATAGGATATCCCCCGAGGCTCGCCCGCCCCCTCTACGATCGCATAGTGGTGACGGCCTCCGCGCCGCGGATCCCCCACTACCTGCAGGCCCAGCTGAGGGAGGGCGGAGTGCTCCTGATACCGATAGGCCCGCCGGGATACCAGGTCCTGACGAGGGTCAGGAGGGTGGGCGGTTCATTTCACCGGGAAGAGCTAATGGGGTGCGTGTTCGTCCCATTGGTGGGGGAGGATGGATACCCCGCTGGTGGAGACGGTGGAGTTCAGGGGCCATCCGAACGTGAGCGCGATCCACAGGACGACGCTCGAGGTGACCACGGAGGCCGAGCTCACGCCGAGGGGGCACTGCATAATCGGGGTCTCGGCCGACAAGGGCGCCGCGGGCCTCAGCGACGCGATGAAGGCCCACATAAGGGCCGGCGGAAGGCTGCGCTTCGAGCTTAGGGTCGGCGGGCGCACGTTCGAGTTCGAGGGATGGGGTTCCAGGCACCTGGAGCTCTCCGACGCGACGTCCATCGTCATCAGGAGGAGCTCGTTCGTCAGTCCGAGGACGGTCGCCATAAGGTCCACTGCCGCCGCCGCGGACGTCCCGCGCGCGATCGTGTCGGAGCTTAGGGGGGGCGCCCGCGGCCTGCTGATAATCAGCGCCGTGGCCCCGGACCCGATCCGGGGGACGTCATGAGCCCATCCGAGGCCGGGAACGCCGCCGCGTCCCCCGATTTCCCTTTACGGACCAAAAACAATAATTAAGAGAGTATTGGACACGTGGCCCGTTGAGCGTAGGCAAGGTCGTGCTGGCGTATTCCGGGGGCCTGGACACGTCGGTCATGATAAAGTGGATACAGGAGAAGTACGGCGCGGAGGTTTACACGCTTACCCTGGACCTCGGCCAGCGCGACGATTTCCGCGAGATAGAGGAGAGGGCGCGCAAGATAGGCTCCAAGGAGCACTTCTTCGTGGACGCCAAGTCCGAGTTCGTGGAGCGCTTCATATTCCCCGCGATCAAGGCCAACGGATTCTACGAGGGCAAGTATCCCCTGAGCACCGCACTGGGGAGGCCGCTCATAGCGGAGAAGCTGGTGGACGTCGCGCACAAGGTCGGGGCGGACGCGGTCGCCCACGGATCCACGGGGAAGGGCAACGATCAGGTCAGGTTCGACATAACGGTGAGGGCGCTAGATCCCGAGCTCAAGGTGTTGGCCCCCGTCAGGGACTGGGGGCTCTCGAGGGACGTGGAGCTGGAGTACGCCAAGAAGTGGGGCCTGCCGATCTCCGAGAGCAGGAGCAAGTACAGCATAGACCAGAACCTGTGGGGCAGGTCCGTCGAGAGCGGGCCTCTGGAGGACCCGTTCTCCGAGCCGGAGGACGACGTGTACGAGTGGGTGACCCCTCCGGAGAGGGCCCCCGACAGGCCGGAGTACCTGACGCTGACCTTCAAGGAGGGCGTGCCCGTGGCCCTGGACGGCGAGCGCCGCGATCCGGTCAGCATGATCCAGGCGCTGAACGCCATCGCGGGGAGGAACGGCGTGGGGCTCGTCGACCACATAGAGGACAGGCTGGTGGGCATAAAGTCCAGGGAGGTCTACGAGGTGCCAGCCGCGCTTACGGTGCTGGAGGCTCACAGGGACCTGGAGAAGATGACGCTCACCGTGCACGAGCTGGCGGTGAAGGCCGAGCTGGAGGACGTGTGGTCGCGCCTCGTGTACAACGGCCTGTGGCTGGAGCCCCTCAGGAGGCACATAGACGCGTTCATAGACTCCACCCAGCGGGCGGTGAGCGGCGACGTGAGGCTCAAGTTCTACAAGGGGCACATGCAGGTGGTGGGCAGGCGCTCCCCGAACTCCCTCTACAGGCTCGAGATGTCCACCTACGCCAGGGAGTCCAAGTTCAACCAGCAGCTCGCCGTCGGTTTCATAGAGCTCTGGGGCATGCAGACGATAACCGCCAACTCGGTCCGCTCGAGGGCGTCCGGCTAGATGGCCTCCGACATCTACAGGGAGGGGCGCCTGGGGTCAGGGGTCCTCGCCGACGTCGTGAACTACATAAGCAGCTACTCCGACGACGTCGAAATATTCGACGAAATAGTCAAGATAAACATGGCGCACGTCATAGCGCTCCACTCGGCCGGCTACATCAGCAGGGAGGACGCAGCCACCATCCTGAGGGTGCTGAGCTCCCTCGAGCCCGGCATGCTCTCGTCGATGCCCAAGATGGAGGACGCGCACATGGCGGTGGAGGCCAGGGTCCTGGAGGGGGCGGGGACCCCGGGCGGCAACTTGAACCTCGGGAAGAGCAGGAACGATCAGGTCGCCGCCGCCATACGCATGCGCCTGAGGAGCTACCTGGTGGACATCGTCGGATCCGGGGCGGCGCTCGGGCTGAGGCTGATCGACAAGTCGAGGGAGCTCAAGGAAGCGGTGATGTCCGGGTTCACGCACCTCCAGCCGGCGCAGCCGGTCACGCTCGGGTACCTGCTCTTGGCCCACGCGGAGGAGATGCTGAGGGACCTCCATCGCCTGGTGGAGGCCTATAACAGGGTCAACCTGTCGCCGCTGGGCGCCGCGGCCATGTCGGGGTCCACGGTCAGGCTCAACCGCCACGCGCTGGCGAACATGCTCGGCTTCAAGGAAGTCCTGCGCAATGCCGTCGACGCCGTCTCCTCGAGGGACTACATGATAGAGTCCCTGGCCGCCATGCTCTCCCTGGCGCTCAGCGCGTCAAGGCTCGCCGAGCACATGGTGCTCTGGTCGTCGCCGGAGTTCGCGTACATTGAGATCCCCGATGAGTATGCCGCCACGAGCAGCATAATGCCCCACAAGAAGAACCCCGTCGTCGCCGAGCTCGCGAGGGCCAAGGCGGCCTCCCCGCTCTCCTCGCTGGTCGCGGTGGCCGCGATACTCAAGTCTCTGCCCTACTCTTATAACCTGGACCTGCAGGCCGCCACCCCCTACCTGTGGAGCGCCTCGAAGGACCTGCTGTCGACGCTCAACGTGCTCTCCGGCGCGGTCAGCGGCATGAGGGCCAACCGCGACAGGATGCTGAGGGACGCCCAGGCGGGGTTCGTGACCGGGAGCGACCTCGCGGAGTACCTCACCGTCAAGTTCGGGGTACCCTTCAGGGCGGCTCACAGGATAGTCGGCAGGACGGTCAGGCGCGCGGTCGACGAGGGGGCGCAGTGGGGACCCGCCGTCAGGAGATGGTTGGAGGAATACGCCGCGGAGGAGGGCTACGAGGTCAGGCTGTCCGACGAGGAGCTCGCCTCGGTGCTGGATCCTGTCGAGGCCGTGCGCAGGAGAGGCCACGTGGGGATGAGCGGAGAGTCGTTCGACGCCGCCGCGAGCGAGCTGGAGTCCAAGATGCGCCACATACTATCCTGGAGGGACGTGGTGATGGAAGAGCTTAAAAAATCCCAGTCCATCCTAGAGGAGCGGGCACGCGCGATAATGGAGGTGTCTCGGCATGGTGATAAAGGTCCAGTGCAATGAGTGTGGTGGCACGATAGAAGTGCCCGACGACGCCCTTCCCGGGGAGATAGTGTCCTGCCCGGACTGCGGGACCGAGTACGAGGTCGTATCCGTCGATGCCAAGGCCGGCCGCGCCGAGCTGAGGCCGGCGGAGGAAGTGAAGGAGGACTGGGGCGAGTAGGCGCGATTGGCGAATGCCATTTCTATACTATCCGACAGGCTCAGGTGGGAGGAGAAGGCGCTCTACAAGAGCGCCCTGAGCATGGGGCTGAAGGCTAGCATAGTCGATGCCAAATCCCACACCCTGGACATCCTGGACGAGTCGAGCCTGCCTGCCGAGGTCAGGGAGTCCGACGTCGTCCTCCAGCGGTGCGTGAGCCACTACCGGGGTCTCTACTACGCGGCGGTGCTGGAGCGCTTCGGCCGCCTGGTGGTGAACTCGTTCAGCACCTCGCTGATAAGCGGGAACAAGCTGCTGACGTCGCTCGAGCTCGCGAAGAGGGGGATCCCCACCCCCAGGACGTACGTGTCGTTCTCGGACGATTCCGCGGTGGAGTTCATGGACCGCCACGGATACCCGATGGTTGTGAAGCCGATAGTCGGCAGCTGGGGCCGCATGGTGGCCAAGGTCGACGACAGGGACGACGCGAGCATAATAGTCGAGTTCAGGAGGATGCTCCAGGATCCCACGTATCAGGTGTACTACCTCCAGGAGTACGTCAGGCGCCCCCCGAGGGACATACGCGCGGTGGTGGTCGGGGACAGCGTGGTGGCGGCCGAGTACCGCTATCAGCCCCCGGACGACTGGAGGACGAACATAGCGAGGGGAGGGAGGGCCGAGCCGGCCAACCTGAGGGAGGACGAGCGCGAGATAATGTTAAAGGCCGCGGAGGCCGTGGGCGGCGGCGTGCTGGGCGTCGACGCGATGGAGACCGAGGAGGGGCTGCTCGTACACGAGGTGAACGGGGGGGTCGAGTTCCACGGCGTGTCCAGGGCCACAGGGATCGACGTCGCCTCCAAGATAGTGGAGTACGTGAAGTCCATCGCCAGGAGATAGGCGACATGTCGGCCAAGGTCTCGGTAATAGGGGCCTCGGGCTACGTCGGCGGGGAGCTGCTGAGGTTGCTCTCGCGGCACCCCGGGGTGGAGATAGTCGCGGCGCACTCCCGCGTGCACGCGGGCGAGTACGTCCACAGGGTCCACCCGAACCTGAGGGGGGTCCTCTCGCTCCAGTTCACCGGGGAGGATCCCGTGTCGGTAGCGTCCAAGTCCGACCTCGTGTTCCTCTCGGTGCCGCACGGCGCCTCCGTCAAGCTGACGCCCAAGCTCGTCGACATGGGGGTCCGCATAATCGACATGAGCGCGGACTTCAGGCTCAAGGACCCCTCGGCCTACAAGCTCTGGTACCACTACGAGCATCCTTACCCGGACCTGTTGGGAAGGTTCGTCTACGGCCTGCCGGAGCTGCACCGCGAGGAGCTGAGGGGCGCCAGATACGCCTCGGCCCCCGGGTGCAACGCGGCCGCGGCGATCCTGGCGCTGGCCCCCCTGGCGCGCAGCGGCATGATCCGCGGCACGATAGTCGTGGACGTCAAGGTGGGGTCCTCGGGCGCCGGCGGGAAGCCGTCGCTCGCCACCCACTTCTCCGAGCGCTTCGGGGTCGTGCGGCCGTACGCCCCGGCCGGGCACAGGCACGTCGCCGAGATAGAGCAGGAGCTGCGCGCGGTGTCAGGCCGCGAGCACGCGGTGGCGATGAGCGCCCACTCGGTGAACATGGTGCGCGGGATACTCTCGACGTCGCACGTGTTCGTGGACAGCGGCGACATGGACCCGGCCAAGGTCTGGAGGGCCTACAGGGAGATGTACCGCGACGAGCCGTTCATCAGGTTCGTGAGGGACAAGAAGGGCATATTCAGGTACCCGGATCCGAAGATAGTCGTCGGCTCCAATTTCGCGGACATAGGCTTCGAGCTGGACCCCCACACGAGCAGGATAGTCGCCCTCTCCGCGATAGACAATTTGATGAAGGGGGCCGCGGGGAGCGCCCTGCAGGCGATGAACCTGATGCTCGGGTTCGACGAGAGGACGGCGCTCGACGCGGCGCCGCTCCATCCAGTATGAGGGATCGGCGATGATAGTCCTCAAGATCGGGGGCAGCCTAGTCCACGGCGGCTTCCTGGGCGGGATCCTGGACGACGTGTCGCGCGCCTCGAGGAGCGAGAGGCTCGTCGTCGTCCACGGCGGCGGGGCCGTGGTCACGGAGATCGCGGAGAGGCTCGGCATAAGGCAGCAGTTCGTCACCTCGCCGGGCGGCATAAGGAGCCGCTACACGGACAAGGAGACGATGGAAGTGTTCGCGATGGTCATGGCCGGGAGGATAAACACGGAGATAGTGGCCGCGCTGCGCGCCAGGGGGGTCGACGCGTTCGGGCTCTCCGGCGTGGACGGCGGCCTCATGATGGCGGAGCGCAAGAAGCGCCTCGTAATCATCGATGAGAGGGGGAGGAAGCGCGCGATAGACGGCGGATACACGGGGAGGATAGTGGGCGTGAGGGCCGAGGTGCTGAGGGCGCTGCTCGGGTCGGGGTTCACACCAGTAATATCTCCCCTCGCGATAGATCAGGAGGGGGAGGTGCTCAACGTGGACGCGGACAGGGCGGCGGCGTACGTCGCGCGCGCCCTCGGGGCCGAGCGGCTGGTGCTCTTCACGAACGTCCCCGGCCTGTTGGACGAGCGCGGGGAGCTCGTGAGGGAGCTGACCCTGGAGGAGGCGAGGGATCGCATGAAGCGCGTGGGGCCGGGCATGGACAAGAAGCTCCTGGCGGCGACGGAGGCGCTCGAGGGGGGCGTCGGGGAGGTCGTGATAGCGGACGGGAGGGCGAGCTCGCCCCTGGAGAACGCGCTGAACGGATCCCGCACCCTGATCAGGAGGGGACCCTGAGTGGATCCCGCTCGCGTGATGAGCGTCGAGGACTCCAGGCTCGCCAGGACCTTCCAGAAGTTCGGCGTGGTGGTGGAGCGCGCAGAGGGAGCTCACCTGTGGGGGGCGGACGGGCGCCGGTACTTGGACTTCATGGCGGGCTACGGCGTGGCGATACTGGGACACGGCAGGAGGGAGGTCGCCGAGGCCATCAAGGCCCAGCTCGACCGCTACGCGATATGCCACGGCTCTCTCTACAGCCCCGCCAGGGCGGAGTTCCTCGAGGAGCTATTCAGCGTCCTCCCGGGCCACATGTCGACCGCGTACATGGCTAACAGCGGCGCCGAGGCCGTGGAGGCGGCGCTGAAGGTGGCGGTGAAGGCCACGGGCCGCTCCCTGCTGATGGCCGCCAAGGGCTCCTACCACGGGAAGACCCTGGGCGCGCTCTCGCTCACGTGGGGCGAGAAGTACAGGAGGCCGTTCTCCCAGCTCCTCCCCAGGGTGCACTTCGTGGGCTACGGCGACGTCAAGTCCCTCGAGGACGCGCCGTTCGAGGAGGCCGCGGCCCTCTTCCTGGAGCCCGTCCAGGGCGAGGGCGGCGTCGTCCTGCCGAGCGGCGAGTTCATGCGCGAGGCCGAGAGGCGCTGCAGGTCTAGCGGCTGCGTGCTCGTGATCGATGAGATACAGGCCGGCCTGGGGAGGACCGGCAGGATGTGGGCGCACGAGCACTGGGGAGTGCGGCCCGACGTGATGACGATAGGGAAGGGGATAGGCGGCGGCGTCCCGATGGGCGTCACGGTCATGTCCTCGGAGCTCTCCGACGCCCTCAAGCTGGGCGAGCAGACGTCGACGTTCGGCGGCAACCCGCTCGCCTCCGCCGCGGGTGCGGCCGTCCTGCGCGTGATCAGGGAGGAGAGGCTCTGGGAGAACGCGGGGAGGATGGGCTCCAGGTTCCTGCGGGGGCTCGAGAGGATCTCCTCCTCGCGCAGGCTCGCCGAGTCCAGCAGGGGGCTGGGGCTGATGGACGCGCTGGACCTGAGGATCAGCGTGGCCGAGGCGATCCCCGCGCTGATATCCAGCGGCCTCATCCCGGCCTACTCGGGCATCAGGACGCTCAGGTTCCTCCCGCCGCTCGTGGTGGGCGATGCGGAGGTGGACGAGGCCTTGTCGATAATCGACAAGACTTTGGATGAAGTTGAGCGCAAGAAGCGGCCAATCATCGGCGAAAAGAATTAATTATAGTCCTGAAAGTGCGCAATGCGTGACGTATGACGAACTGGATAGGAAGTTGCTGGACATACTCCGGTCCGACGCCAGGAAGTCGTTCATCGAGATAGCGAAGGAGCTGGGGGTCTCGGAGGCGACCGTCAGAAGGCGCGTGAAGCGCCTAGTGGACTCCGGGGTCATAAGGAGGTTCACGATAGAGCTGGGGAGGTCGGGCGGGGCCAACGCGATAACGCTGGTGGCCGTGGAGCCTGGCGCCCAGATACAGGAGATCGCCGGCCGCATAAAGGCGATCGAGGGAGTGGAGCGCATCTACGAGATAACCGGCCAGTACGACATGGCGATCTTCGTGCACGGCGACGGCATAGCGGACGTCAACTCCACGATAGACAGGATCAGGTCCATGGACGGCGTCGTGGGCACCAATACAATAATAATATTAAAGGAGGATTGACGCGATTGGCCAACGCGGCCCCCGTGGGAGAGGAGAGCCTGGGCTACTCCGGCGAGTACAACGGCCCATCGGTATCCGCGCTGCGCGACAGGAGGATCAGGATCCTCGACAGCACGCTCCGCGAGGGCGAGCAGGGCGCCGGCGTCTCCTTCACGACCAGGCAGCGCCTCCAGGTGGCCTGGATGCTGGACTACTTCGGCGTCGACGCCATAGAGATAAGCCCGGTGGTATCGCCCTCGCACTTCGAGAGCTGCAGGGAGATGGTGAGGGCCGGCCTCAGCGCGCAGATAGTGGCGCACGCCAGGGCCCTCAGGCAGGACATCGACGTCCTGCTGAAGTGCGACGCCGGCTACGGCGCGATCTACCACTCGGTATCCGACATACACCTCAGGTATAAGCTGAAGGTCAGCTTCGAGGAGGCCGTCCGCAGGGGCGTCGACGCCGTCGAGTACGCCAAGTCCCACGGCCTGAGGCTCAGGTTCACGCTCGAGGACGCCAGCAGGACCTCCCCCGACCGCCTCATCGCCTACGCGAGGGCCATTGAGGAGGCGGGCGCCGACCGCATAAGCGTGCCCGACACGGTGGGGGTGATGACGCCGGGCGGCATGTACAGGCTCGTCAGGACGGTCAGGGAGTCCGTGAGCGTCCCCATAGACGTGCACTGCCACAACGACCTGGGACTCTCCCTGGCCAACGCGCTGGCGGGCCTCGAGGCCGGGGCGGATCAGGTACACGTCACGGTGGGCGGCATAGGCGAGAGGTCCGGGATAACCGACCTGGCGCAGCTTTCCGTGGCGCTGTTGGTGATCTACGGCGTGCGCCTTGACGTCAGGACCCAGATGCTCAGGGACCTGTACGACCTGGTGTTCGGGTACCTCGGCTTCAAGCCGCCGCCGTTCATGCCGCTCCTGGGCGAGAACGCCTACAAGCACAAGGCCGGCACGCACATAGCGGCGGTCCTCAGGAACCCCGCGGCATACGAGGTCGTGCCGCCGCGCCTAGTGGGCTCCAGGAGGAAGCTCGTGTTCGGCGAGCTCCTTGGGAAGAATGGGGCGGCGTTCTTCCTCAGGCTGATGGGACTGGAGCCGGACGAGGAGAGCGCCAGGGCCTTCGCCGAGGCCATGAAGCGCCTGCAGAGGGGCGACCTGTTCGAGCTGGAGATGGACGAGCGCATGGAGAGATTCTTCCTGGAGTCGCAGCGGGAGCTGAGCGGGGGAGGTGAGCGACGAATGGTCACCGTGACGATACTGCACGACGTGATTAGGATCGAGGAGAAGATGCTCGTGGAGTCCGCCGCCAGGATGGGCATAGACGTGAAGCTGGTGGACACCAGGAACATGGTCCTGGACTCGCACGGCTCGCCCGGCGGCATCGCGGACGGCGTGGCCTTCCAGCGCAGCGTCAGCTACTACCGCCACCTGCACGTCACAGCTTACCTGGAGTACGCGGGCGTCACCGTGGTGAACGGCCTGCAGACCGTCATCGTGGCCGGCAACAAGATGCTGACGACGCTCGCCCTGGCCAGGAGCGGCGTCCCGACGCCCCGGACGCTCATCGCATTCTCCAGGGACGGCGCGCTCAGCGCGTACGAGTCCCTGGGCGGCAAGGCGGTCCTGAAGCCCGTCCTGGGCAGCTGGGGCAGGCTGGTCGCGCTGCTGGACTCGAGGGCCGCGGCGCAGGCCGTGCTGGAGGACCGCGAGGAGATGGGCCCGATACATCAGGTGTACTACCTCCAGGAGTACGTCAGGCGCCCCCCGAGGGACATACGCTCCTTCGTCGTCGGGGACAGGGTCGTCGCGGCCATCTACCGCTATCAGCCCCCGGACGACTGGAGGACGAACACGGCGAGGGGAGGGAGGGCCGAGCCCTGTCCCATCACCAAGGAGCTCGAGGACATCTCGCTGAGGGCCGCGGAGGCCGTGGGCGGCGGCGTGCTGGGCGTCGACGCGATGGAGACCGAGGAGGGGCTGCTCGTACACGAGGTGAACCACAACCCGGAGTTCAGGAACAGCGTCAGGGTGACCGGTATAGATATTGCCGGCCAGATGATGGAGTATGTCGCGGGGATCGCGAAGAGGTAGTGCGCATGAACATCGAGGACCGCGAGGAAGTGAAGCTCCTCCTGGACATGGTGAACATATATTCGCCGTCGGGGCGCGAGGGGAGGATCGCCAAGTACCTCTACGAGAGGATGTCGTCGGACTTCGCGTTCGAGGAGGTGAAGCTCGACGACGTGGGGAACGTGATAGGCGTCTACAGGGGCAAGCGGCCGGCGGTTCTGCTCTGCGGCCACATGGACACGGTGCCGGGCAGGCTGCCCGTGAGGCTGGAGGACGGCTACCTGCTGGGCCGCGGGTCGGTGGACGCTAAGGGCTCGCTGGCGGCCATGATACTGGCCGCGCACGCGTTGAAGGAGAGCGGATACGAGGGCGAGATAGTGGTCGCGGCGGTCGTGGACGAGGAGGGCAGGGGCAGCGGCGCGAAGCACCTGGCCAGGAGCGGCATGAGCGTCGATTACGCGCTCTTCGGGGAGCCCAGCGGCATAGGCCAGATAACCGTGGGCTACAAGGGGCGCATACAGCTCAGGGTGAACGTCGAGGCGGAGGGGTTCCACGCGAGCTCCCCCTGGCTCGGCAAGAGCGCGTTCATGCACGCCCTGGGGATAATAGATGGGCTCCGCAGCTACGTCTCGAGCGAGAGCAGGGAGAGCATGTTCGACTCGCTCACGATGTGCGTGACCATGATCCAGGCGGGGGTTTCGACGAACGTCGCGCCGCCCAGCTGCTCCTTCACGCTCGACATCAGGGTGCCTCCGAGGCTCCGGTCCTACAGGGTGGTCAACGACCTGCTCGCGCGCGTGAAGGAGTACGTGGACTCCACGGAGCACGGCGTCAACGTGCAGGTGGTGCCGGAGGAGATAACGGAGGCTTTCCTGGTGGACAAGTCGAATCCGCTCGTCAGCGCGCTCTCCGCGGCCATCTACAGGATAACCGGCAGGAGCGCGCAGCTGGTCAGGAAGACGGGAACCGGCGACATGAACATACTGGGATTCTCCATGAGCGTCCCCGCGGCCACGTACGGGCCGGGCGACCCCAAGCTGTCGCACACGAATCACGAGCGCCTGGACCTGGAGGAGTACCTGAGGAGCATAGAGGTCCTCGAGGAGGCCCTGAGGATCCTCTACTCCAGGCACAGCAAGCAGGAGCGATAGAAGAGCGGCGGACCTCGCCCTTCAGGGCGGGGAAGGGGTCAGTTCGTCGCGAGCACATCATGCGTCAGACTGGGACGGTTTGCCCTCATCCCCCATCCCAGTCGGGGGTTCCTCCATCCTTTAACCTTTCCAGGAGGCCCCTGAGGGTGCCAGAGGTCTTCACCGGCCTGAGGTACCCGCCGCCGACCTTGGACAGCGCTATCGCGAAGATCACCGCGTCCAGCGCGTCCCCGCGGCGGAGCCTGGCCTCCAGGGCGCAGATCCCATCCACGTTGCGGATCCTCAGCCTCACCCAGTGGCCCCCCATGGCGCCCAGGAGCCACTCCAGGTTGCGCTCCACCTCCGCCAGCGCCTCCCCCTCGCGGCCCTCGCACCCCGCGACCGCGATGTACCTGGTCACTACGCGCATCCGATCGCCCCCCGGGCGCGGCCATGGCCGCCCTCTCGTAGAGGTAGGCCACCGCCCTCCTGTAGTCAATCCTGGCCCAGAAGTCCGCATCGATAGCGCGCAGGGCGCTGTAGAGCGCCCTGGGACCTAGGAGCTCCTCCCTCCTGCGGGCGCCGGATCCCATCAGGAGCGGGGCGTGGCGATCCAGCGCGAGCTCGAACAGCTCGCCCAGCTCGCGCATGCTCAGCCTGCCCCTGGCCCTGAGCTCCCTGAGCTCGGAGAACGTGATCACGAGCGCCCTCACGCGGTTCGGGTGGCTCCTGAGCAAGCGATCCAGCCCCCCCAGGTCCAGGGATCCCAGCTCGATCAGGAGGACCTCCGCCACCTCATCCCCCGGCCTCGAGATGTTGATGCCGCGGCCTCCCCCGGCGTACATGGCCACCCTGAACTCGGCGCCCGCCTCGATCGCGCCGCACCCGTCGCCCGCGCTGGCCAGCACGAGCTTGAAGCCGAGGGCCCTGAGCTCCCTCAGCATCTCCCCGCAGCCCTCGCCCAGGTGCACGTACGCGTCGACCGGTATCAGCCGGCCTCACCCGCCTGCCTCCCTCAGGGCCTCCTCGAGCAGCTCGGCCGCATCCCTGCCGCCGGCGCTCGAGGAGAGGACGAGCCGCACAGGATCCTCCCGCCCGATCCTCACCTCGCCGAGCACGAGGCTCTGCTTGTCCAGCCTGAGGTATATCCTGCCGCGATCGTCCATGAGGTCGCCCACGGCGCGGCCCAGGGCGATCCTCTCCGACGGGTCCATGCGCCTGAGCGCGCCGCGGAGGACCTCGAGCGCCCTCTCATCGCTCAGCTCCGCGCGGATGATCGTGACCGGATTTCCATGGGACCCGCTCACCCTGCTGATGGTCAACTCGTCCCCGGAGATGCCCAGGGCATCCTCCAGGCTCCTGAGGATGAGCCCCTCGTCCTCAGTCGCGTGCGCGTGCACGCTCACCTCGAGCCTCAGGCGGCGCCTGGCGCCTCCCCTCAAATCGTCCCCCGCAGCGTGCGCGGCCCTCTTTAATGTTAGGGCCCGCCGGCCGCGCGCCCCGGGCGTCCCAACCCGGGCGCCCCGAGGGGGGCCCTACGAAACGCTTTTCCGCGGGCGCGCCCGGTGGCCGCGTTGCGCGTGCGTTCGGACGTCGGTGCTCGGCGCACGGCCACGCACAGCCGGGCGACGCTCAGCGTGGCCGTCAGCTGGTTCCTCTGGGGCATCGGATACTACGCTTACTTCGCGTATCTGTCGCCCTACATGGCGCTCTTCGTAAGGCCGCAGGCCATATCCCAGGTGTACCTCCTGGCGGGCCTCGCAGCGATAGCGTACCCCGCGGCCGGGCTCATCACGTACAGGCGGTTCGGCGCTAGGGCATCGATCTCCGCGTGGATGGCGGTCGCCGGGCTGGCGATCTCCCTCATGGGGCTCGCGGACGGCTTCCCGCAGTTCGCGCTCCTCCTGTCGCTGAACCAGGCGTTCTACGCGGCGCTCCCATCCTACTACGCCTCGCTCGCCGCGGAGGAGGCATCCTACATACCGATGGTCTGGGCGCTCTCGGTGTCGCCCTCCCTGTTCATGCCGGCCCTGGGCGGCCTCCTGGCCTCCCGCCTGGGCTTCGCCGCGCTCTTCGCGCTCTCGGGGGCCCTCGTGGCATCATCGCTCGTGCCAGTGGCGCTGGCGAGCGGGCTGAGGGCTGAGGAGGGCTCCGCCTCGGCCAGGGGGTGGGCGCTCGCGATACCGGCGATGGTCCCGGTGGCGCTCGAGTCGCCGTACGTGTTCCTGGTCTTGGAGCGCGCTTACTCGCTCTCGAGCGCGCAGCTCGGCCTCGTGGCATCCGCCGGCGAGGCGGTGGGCATGATCGCGGCCCTGGCGCTCAGCCGCGCGCGCTGGGGCATAAGCGCGGCGCTCGCCGGCTTCTCCCTGACCGCGCTCCTGCCGCTCTCCTGGGCCTTCGGCATAGCGTTCGGGTTCTGGGAGGCAATAATACCCCTCTCGATAGCATTCGTCTCGCACATATCCGGGCGCCCCGGCGTCAAGTTCTACACCTACCTGGCGACGCTCCAGGCGCTCACGTTCCTCACGGGCTACGCGGCCTCGGCCGCCGTGGCGTCGATCGATTACATGTCGATTCCCGAGTTCGGCGGCGCGCTCGCCGCAGCCCTCTCGGCGGCGTACGCGCTCCTCACAGCGTCCGGCGGGAGGGGGCACCACGCAGAGGCGGCCTCGGCGCGCGCCGCCGGGCATCACATCCTCAGGGCAACCAGGTCCTCACGCCGTACTCCTCCATGAGGATGAGCGGGGCGGCGTACGGCGATATCACCCCCCTCTCGGTTATTATCGCGTCTATGTACTCCGCAGGCGTCACGTCGAACGCGGGGTTCAGCACCTCCACCTCGGGGTGCGCGGCGATCCAGTCCCTGCCGACGACCTCCGCGGGATCCCTGAACTCTATCGGCACCAGCTCCCCCACTATGGTCCTCGGGCTGAACTTGTAGGTCTCCGCCGCCACGTAGAAGTTGACCCTGGCCTCCTTGGCGGCCAGCGCCACGACCGAGGTCCCGACCTTGTTCACCACCGCGCCGTTGGCGGCCACGGCGTCCGCCCCCACTATGACCCTGTCCACGTCCTTCATGAAGTACCTGACCGCCGAGTCCGGTATCAGCGTCACGTCCAGCCCGGCGTCCGAGAGGACCCTGGCGGCTGTCAGCCCCTGCAGCCTGGGCCTGGTCTCCTTGACGTAGACCCTGTCCACCTTCCCCATCCTGTGGGCCGCGCTCAGGACCGCGGCCGCGGCGCTGCTGTGGCAGTGCGTCATGACAACGTCGCCGTTCCGGAACCTCCTGGCCCCCAGCTCCCCTATCACCCTCACGGCATTCTTGGAGTAAACCACGAACTCGCTCGCCGCTTCCCTCACGGCGCGCTTTCCCTCCTCGACGGACGCCGGCGGGCTCTCCCTCAGACTCCTCATCACGAAGGAGATCGCGTTGGGCAGGGACACGGCGGTCGGCCTCGAGCTCCTGAGGAACTCGGCCACTCCCTCCATGTACTTGACGAAGGTCCCCGGGTCCTCCCCCCGGAAGGCCTCGGCCGCCCTGGCGAGCGCCTCGGCCGCAGCCCTGGCGATCCTCCCGGCCCCCCTCACCCTCATGTCCCGTATCGCCTCCCTCACCTCGATGACGTCCTTTGGGATGCCCTCGGGCGCGCCGTCGCTCGAGCCCCCTCACCTCCCCCAGCAGGTCCTGGATGCTTGAGGCGCGCGGCGGCCACCCGTAGATGTCCCTGATCAGCAGCGATATCGCCTGCGGGGCGACTATCCCCCTCTCGGTTATTATCGCGTCTATGTACTCCGCCGGTGTCACGTCGAATATGGGGGCCCTCACCACGACCCTGCCGGCCAGCCTCGACATGCGCCTCGGAGGGGCGATCAGCTCCGCCCCCGAGAGCATGACCTGCGGCACCAGCTCGCCCGTCAGGGTCTCCAGGCTGAACTTGTAGGTCTCCGCCGCCACGTAGAAGTTGACCCTGGCCTCCTTGGCGGCCAGCGCCACGACCGAGGTCCCGACCTTGTTCACCACCGCGCCGTTGGCGGCCACGGCGTCCGCCCCCACTATGACCCTGTCCACGTCCTTCATGAAGTACCTGACCGCCGAGTCCACTATGACCCTCACGCGCACGCCCTCCCCCAGGCGGCTCAGCTCCTCGGCGGCCGCGAGCCCCTCCCCGATCGGCCTGGACTCCGTCAGGTAAACCGAGAGTCTCAATCCCAGATTCTCCGCGGCCCTCCTCACTATGCCCATCGCCGTCCTGCTGTAGGAGTGCATCATCACGGATTCGCCATCCCTCAGCCTCCGGGAGCCTATCTCGGCGATGGCGACCTTCGCCGCCCTCCGAGCCGCGACTATGGAATCGACGATCCGCGGGACGGCCTCGCTCGGCTGGGCCCCCCCGCGGATCGCGTCGACGTATTGCGATAAGAACTCGCGGAGCGCGTTGAGCATGGCCACGCTGGTGGGCCTGGCCGCTAGGTACTTGGGCACGTAATCCACTAGGAACTGCGAGTAGTCGCGCCGGCCGCGCCAGGCCTCGGAGCGCAGGTCCTCGAGCACGGCCAGGGCGACCTCCGTCGACCCATAGATGCGTCCCGACTTTATCCTCTCCAGCGTCTCATCGGGCGGCACGCCTGCGGGATCCTCCCTCCCTGGATAAAAGAACTGCAAACTTACCCCTCCTAGGGGCGTGGTCGCCCCGCTGTGTGGACTAAATTGGAAGGTTTCGGTGGCCCGCAGAAGGGGCGGTTTAAACGCGGCTTAAACCACTGTGTGGAGGCGTTTAAGCCATATTTAAGGATTATAGCGCAGGGGTTCAAGCCGATCGAGGGCCATTGGTGCGACGTTTCGGGGAGTTTTAAGGGATCACGAATGGTTGGGGGTTTAAGCGATTGAGAGGCCGCTCCGCGGGTGCCCCCATAGCGCTAGCCGCATAATGAGTTCCCCGAATTCCGAATGTGCATCCCAGGTGCGGCGAGTGGTTCGCCCGGCTGGGGCGGAGGCGCCACGGAGGCGCGGCCCGGGCCTCGGGTCGCCGCGCGCACGGATATGCCGTGGAGGCCAAGTATCATGAGCACGTAGGAGATGAATGCCAGCGCCGAGGCGACCAGGGCCGCCGCGTAGGAGATCGATGACAGCGCGGCTACGGCGACCGCCACGATCTCCAATATTATCGCCGCCCTCACCGCTCCGTTGCCGTGGTCCTCGTCGAGCCTCCAGAGCCCCACCCAGACAGCTATGGAGCCCGCGAGCGCCAGGGCGGCTCCCAGCAGCAGGAGTCCGGCGGCGGCCGCGACCGGTACGAGCGCCGACCCCAGGGCGCCGGTGGGCGGGACGGGGGGCACGCCCGAGGAGGCGTATCCCGCTACGATCGGGAGCAGGGCCGAGTAGAGCACCGCGAATGCCGCGAGCGCGATGACGAACCCCAATATCACCAGCACCAGGCCGGTCCTCCCTATGCCGTACCTGTGGCGATCCGCGTCCCTGAGCTGGACCAGCCTATCCACTGGAGGGCGAGCGACGCCGCGGCGAACGCCACGAGGATCACTAGGAACGCCAGCATAGCGTACTGCAGCGCCGCGGGCGGGGTCGGCGGATGCTGCGCGGGGCAGGGCGGCACGCACGCGGCGGGCAATGTGAACGCAAGCGCCGCGGGGGCGGCGCCGACGATCCCCACTACCCCGCCCACCAGCTCCAGGATCATGGACCACATCAGCGCCCTGGCCCCACCCGACACGAGACGCTCCTCCTGCACACCACGAGCTGCGAGGGACCGCCGGATAAGCTTAGTGGCCCCGGAGTCTCGGGGAGCCGTCCCCCTCCGCCCCGCCCGGCCGCTTCCCTGGGGTGCGGGATCGCCCGCCGCGCGAGCTCGCGCTCGCCCATGAAGCGCAGCGGAACCTCCTCCCCGCCCCCGACAAGCACCCGCGCGAAAAAATTATTAAACAGTAAGATCGTGAAGTATCCAAATGGTCGCTGGAGAGGTCGGCCCGACCCGGCGGGCATGCGAGCTGGTGTCGGGCGGCGCCAGGATGCTCATGTGGTCCTTCCTGCTCCCGCTGGTGGGCACGGCCGCATCGGCGCCGTTCATCCTCTGGATCTGGTCGCAGATCCCGTACCTCATGATCTACGGCGGGCACGGGCCGCTGTGGACGCTGGGCGGCGCCATGGCCGCGACGGACTTGATCTCGCTCGCGTTCGCCGCGGCGTCGCTCGCCCTCCAGTGGATAGGCTGGTCCAGCTCAGGGACGCGGATCGCCACAGGTACGGCATAGGGAGGACCGGCCTGGTGCTGGAGGTGATAGGGCTGATCCTGGTGATCGCTGTGTTCATTCCCATATCAGTCGCGATCTCCGCGGTCGGCCCTCAGCCCTGGGCCCTCGGGCTCGCCGGCGCGGTCGCAGTCGCGCTCGGAGGGATCCTGGAGCTCGCGGGCTTCATAATGATCCTAGTGGGGCTCTGGAGGCTCGACGAGGACCACGGAGTCGGCTACATAAAGGCGTCCATAGCCACGCTCATCGCCACGGTGATAGTGGCGGTCGCCGGGTTCGCGTACTGGGCGTCCTGGGTCGCGGGGACGTACATGAACCCGGCATCGGGCGCGTTCGTCCCGCCACCGGCCGCCGCCCTGTTGGCGCCGCTCATGGACCTGATGGCAGTCCTCCTGGCGCTCGACATCGTCATCTACGCGCTCCTGATAGTCGGGCTGCGCAGGGTCTCCGCGGTCGCGTGCGCCCGCTCGCAGGGTCCACCGCCCGCCCAGTGAGGCGCGGCGCGATGGGGGATGCGCGCAACCCCGCGAATCCGCGGGTCTCACTCTAATGGGTGCGGCCGCGGCGGGGTCTCCGGACATGGAGGTAAGCGACCATCCCGGGGCACGGTGGAAATCTCCCCGCTCCAGGAGCGGCTCAATGGACGCCGCCGAGCTCCCTCGAGACGCGCTCCTCCAGCCTCCTCGCGTACTCGCGCAGGACGTCTAGGATGGGCATATCCGCCTCCGATGGATGCAGCACGCGCCTGACCCTGAGCACCAAGAGGTCATCCTCCCCGCCCTCCTCCACGTGCACCTCGAGCCCGCTGTCCCCGGCCCCCTCGGCCAGGAGGATCGCGAGGTCCCTCATCGCGTCGTCGAGCGCGGCGCTCGATGAGCGCGGGAACCTGTAGATCAGGGTGAAGGATCCCCTCTCTATTATCACGTCCGAGGGGGGCACGTTTCCCATGGCCTCCCTGAGCCCCCTCCCGGATGCCACGTTGCCGACGATCGCCATCCCCTCGGGGATGTCGGAGAACTTGGCCCCCAGGATCAGCTCCTCCGAAGGCCTCCCTTCCCGATCCACGCACTGTGGAATCCCATCGCTGATATTTGCGGTGCCAACTAGCGTCCTAGACAACTGGTCCAACTCATTAGATCGCGACCGGGGCATTGGACGGCGCTGAGGATAAAGGGATAAATCCGATCTCACGCAACTGAGTGCGTGCGCCGGCTCGCGGTGCTCACGATCTCGCTGCTGGTGGCCCTGTCCTCAATGCCCGGGTTCGCGGCGGCCTCCGCGTCCTCATCGGCGCCCTCGCTCGCGGTGATATCCCCGTTTCCGGAGCTACCGGCGGTGGGGCAGACGTTCTACGTTTACGCCGCCCTCAGAACCTCCGGGGGCTACGCCCCGCTCCCGCAGACCTACCTGGTGGTGTCGACGTCCAACTCCTCCGTGCTCCGCGTGGCGCTCGGCGCCGTGCGGGGCGGCGGATACTTGGCGATACCGGTGGTGCCGGTGTCGCCGGGCACCGCGGTCCTCACCGTGAGCGCCCCCGCGCTGGGCCTATCCGCAAACGCGACGATAACTGTCGGCCGCGCCGTGGGTTATCCCTACGGGCTGTCGCTGGAGCCGCTCCCGCCCGACCTCCTGTACGGCGAGAATGGCTCCATCCTCGTGGAGTCGGTCGACGCCTTCGGCAATCCGGCGCCGCTGGGCTCCGGCGCGTCCGTCAGCATATACTCCTATCCGAAGCTGGTATCCCACCAGGCGGCAGTTACGATACCGCGGGGATCGTACATGGCTTACGCCAGCCTCAGCGCCGGCAACTCCAGCGGCACCGCGAACCTGTTCGGGGTCGCGCAGGGCCTCTCGCCCTCCGGCCCCGCGGGCGTCACCGTGGGCAGGTCCGAGCCGAGGCTCGCGGTCACCCTGATGCCCGACTCGGTGCGCTATCCGGGCGCAGACCTCGCGATAGCGCTCGTTCAGATCCTGGACCCCTCGGGGCGCCCCCTCGTGGCGGACTTCCCGGTCCGCGTCTTCCTGAGCTCCTCCAACGGCGACGTGGTGGAGCCGCTCTCCAGCTACATCACGATCCCCGTGGGGAGCGATCACGCCTGGGCGGAGCTCGAGGTCACGGGAACGGGCAACGCGAGCCTGACAGCCCAGGCGCAGGGGTTCCTGTCGGGCAGCGCGGCCTTCAGCTCCATTCCGGGCAGCGCGGCGCCGACCTCCATCGAGCTCTACGGGCCGAGCGCGGTCGCGCTCGGGCAGACGTACCCCCTGGTCCTGGCCGCCGCGGCGAACGGATCGGCGGTGTCGGTGGTCTACCCGGCGGTGGTGACCAGCGACAACCCCGGCGTGGCATCGCCGCTGCCGGTGAACACGTCCACCTACTCGAGCGGCGCGGCATCCACGGCCAACCTGACGGCCGAGGGCATCGGGTCAGCGACGCTGACCGCCTCGTCCCAGGGCCTGGCGCCGGGCTACCTGAGGGTCTCGGCCTACGAGCCGGGCACCTACATGGGAGGGATCCCGGCCCGGCTCGCGCTCTACGGCCCCGGCAGGCTCATCAGCGGAACCGGGGCGGAGTTCTGCGTGCAGCTCCTGACCTCCTACGGGTATCCCGCGCCGGCTCCATCGCCCACGGGCGTGCTCGTGCAGTTCTACCCCGCGCCGGGCTACGTGGGGGAGCTGCCGCCCCCCATGGAGGTGGAAATCCCGGCCGGATCCTCCGCGGCGCAGTTCAACGTCACGGTGGCCGGATCCGGCGCGCTGACGATGGTGGCATCCGCCGAGGGGGTGAGCCCCGCATCCCTCGAGGTCGAGTCGCTCTCGGGCCCCTCCCCGGTCCAGCCTTACCTCGTGGCGTCCGTCGTGCCGCCCGAGCCCATGGCCGGCGCGCAGCCCATCCTCTACCTGTACCTGGAGGACGCGGCGGGGGACATCATCTCGCCTTGGACTCCGGTCAACGTCAGCGTGATCGGCCCCGACGGGTTCTCGGCGACCGCGACCATACCCGCGGGCGGCTTCTACGCTTCGGTGCAGCTGCCATCGATGCCCGCCAGCGCGTCCTGGTACCTGGTGGCGTACTCGGGCCAGCTGGGGACCTCGGCGCGCTTCAACTACTCCTACGTCCCGGTCAACCTGACGATCGAGGCCCTCAGCGCCGTCGGGACGCCCGTGCAGGGGATACGCGTCGGGATCCGCGGATCCTGGGGGACGGCGATCAACGTCACGACCGATCAGGGCGGCATGGCGATAGCCCGGCTGCCCCCCGGCGTCTACGAGGTGGAGTTCCCGGAGTCCGCGGCGCCCGCGCAGGGGATCGCGGCGCGCTTCCAGTACACCCCGAATGGCTCGTCGAACGTCGTGTGGGTGAACCTGACCTCCCCGGCCGCGGTCATCGCTCGCTACCAGCTGTACTACCAGGTCACGGTGCTCACGGCGCACGGGGTCGCCTCGGGCTCCGGCCTCTTCCCCCAGGGGTCCATCGACATCGTGAGCGTCAGCCCCACCCGGATCCTGGGGATACCCGGCTACGCGTTCGCCGGCTGGACCGGCACGCGCAGCGAGTCGAGCCCGTCCTTCTCGATGGTGGTGGAGTCCCCTCAGCTCCTGATCGCCGAGTGGAGGGCCGACTGGACGCTGCTGTACGTCCTGATAGCGATCGTGCTGGTCGGGGCCATCGCCGCGGCGCTGGTCCTCGGTCGCCGCTCGGCGGCGCCCCCGGAGGGAGCAACCGTTTAATTCGACCCCGAGGGATGCGCCGCGCAATGGAGGCCGGCCTCCACGACCTGGCGGACGTCGCCGTCGAGCGCGCCCTCGAGCTGGGCGCGGACTACGCGGACGCGCGCGTCCGCTCCGACTGGGGCCGCGGCGTTTCCCTGAGGAACGGGGTCCCGGATCCCCCAACATCCTTCAGCTCCACTGGAGTCGGGGTGCGCGTCCTGGTCGGGCGCTCGATGGCTTTCGGCTCCACGAACAGGCTGGACTCCGCGTCCGTGAGGGCGCTCGTCGATTCGCTCGTGAGGATGGCGTCCGCCTCGTCCAGGATGGGGGGCGTGGAGGGCCTGTCCAGGGAGGAGGCCTCGGTGGCGACCTGGAGGTCCCCGGAGCGCCGGAGGCCCGAGGACGTGGACGTCCGCGAGCTCCTCGAGGAGGCGAGGTCGATGGACGCCGCCGCGTCCTCGGCCGGGCCCGAGATGGTCGGCCGGTGGATCTCGCTGCGCATCTCATGCGAGGAGAAGTACCTGAGGACGAGCGATGGCTCCAGGATCTCATCGCGCGTCTCGAGGGCGTTCGCGTTCGCCCTGTTGACGGCGAGGGACGGCGGCAGGACCGTGCAGAGGATCGTCGAGCTGGGCGGCTCTGGGGGATGGGAGCTCGCCGAGGAGCTGGACTTCCAGGGGAGGATGAAGAGGGAGGCCTCGGACGTCATCGAAGTCCTGAGGAGGGCGGAGGCCGAGGACCTATCCGGGATCGATACCGTAATAGTGGGCCCCGAGATCAGCGGCATAATGGCACACGAGAGCGTCGGCCACCCATTCGAGGCCGACAGGATCCTGGGGAGGGAGGCGGCGCAGGCTGGCGAGTCCTACCTGGGGAGGGATGCCGTGGGCTCCAGGGTCGGGAGCCCCGAGGCTTTCGTGAGCGACGACCCCACAATACCGGGATCCTACGGGTACTACGAGTACGACGAGGAGGGGGTTCCCGCCCGCAGGAAGAGGCTCATGGTGGCCGGGGTGGTCAACGAGCTCCTCCACGACAGGGAGACCGCGCGCGCCTTCGGGGTGCGCAGCAACGGGTCCGCGAGGTCCTCGAGCTACTCTAGGGAGCCCATCCCCCGCATGTCCAACACTTTCGTGGAGCCGGGCGACCGCACGCTGGAGGAGCTCATGGAGGAGGCGGGCCGCGCCCTCCTGATGGAGTCCTACATGGAGTGGAACATCGACGACAGGAGGGAGAACCAGAGGTACGTGGGGCTCAAGGCCCACCTGATAGAGTCCGGCCGCCCGGTGAAGCTGGTCTTCAACCCGGTCCTGGAGGTCACGAGCTCCAGGCTCTGGTCCGGGGTGGTCGCCAGGGGGAAGGTCGTGGAGTTCTCGCCCGGGACGTGCGGGAAGGGCGAGCCCATGCAGGGCGTGCCCGTGTGGTTCGGCGGCCCCCACATGCTGATCAGGGGGGTGTCCCTCAGGAGGAGGTAGCCTTGGGCTCCGAGGGCGCGCCAGCGATCGTGGACAGGCTCGCGAGGTCCATCATGGAGGGCGTGTCGCCCGAGGACTACATCGTGCTGCTGTTCTCGGGCGAGGAGCTCCGCGTCAAGTTCTACAACAACAGGATAGCGATCTCGGAGAGGGAGGTCGCGGACTCCGCGAGGCTCTACGCCGTGAGGTCCGGGAGGCACGCCCTGGTGGCCCTCGACGACCTCAGCGAGCGCGGGATAAGGGCGGCGATCGGCGACCTGAGGGCGGCGCTCGAGTCGTCGCCGGAGGTCAGGCGCCCGCCCCTCCCCCCGCCCTCAAAGTACGAGCACAACGGCGACTTCGACCCCCGGGCCCTCGAGGCCGACGCGCCCTCGATGGTGGAGGCCGCCATCTCTGCCGCGATATCCGGGGGCGCCAGGAGGGTCGCGGGGGTCCTGGAGCTCGGCTCCATCTCGATACACATAAGGACCTCGTCCGGCGTGGATCAGGAGGACCGCAGGAGCTACGCCCTGCTGAACGTCAGGGCCTTCGGCGCCGGGTCCGGCGGCGCCGAGGCCAGCGGCCAGGGGCTCTCGGTCTCCACGACCCCGAGGCGCCTGGACCCGGCCGCCGCGGGCCGCTCCGCGGCCGAGATATCGGCCGTCGCCTCGAGGCCGTGCAGCGTGGAGCCCGGCCGCTACGACGTGATATTCGCCCCCATATCGGCGGCCGAGCTCGTGCAGCACGTGGGCGCGGCCGCCTCCGCGTACTCGGTGGCCTCCGGATTCTCCTTCCTGGAGGGCAAGATCGGCGAGCGCGTGGCCCCGGACTGGTTCTCGCTCATCGATCACGGGCAGATAGTGGATGGGGTAGGGAGCAGGTCGTTCGACGACGAGGGGGTCCCGACCCGCTCCACAGCGATAATCTCGGGCGGCGTCCTCAGGACCTACCTACACAACACGACCACGGGGGCCGAGTTCGGGACCGGCACGACCGGGAACGCCGGCATCATAGAGCCCGGGCCCTGGAACCTCGAGGTCTCCCCGGGCGACTCCAGCGTCGAGGAGATGGTGCGCGAGGTCCGCAGGGGCCTGATGGTGACGAGCAACTGGTACACCAGGTTCCAGAACTACAGGACCGGGGACTACTCCACGCTGCCCAGGGACGCCTCGCCGTTCATAGAGGGCGGCGAGATCAGGTGCTCGGCCCGCGGGATAAGGATCAGCAGCAACCTGCTCAGGGACCTGGGGAACGTCTCGATGGCGTCCAGGGAGCGCCGCTGGGTCAGGTGGTGGGAGGTCGAGGTCCCCGTGCTGACCCCCTACGTGCTGGTGCGCGACGTCGGCGTGACGTCAGCCTTCTAGCGTTTCCTCCGGATCCCTCGAAGAGCCCCTTCATCCAAACGTCGCTGCGCCCACGACGAAAGCGAGCGGCAGATCTCGTCCCTCGGGGCGGGAGGGGGCCAGGCCGTGGGGCGCGCGGCATCAAGCGCTCCCGCGCGTCGCTAGCGCGAGCTCATTCCGCTTTAGACGAAAATTTGTTCGCCCAAACATAAATTTATATCCTGGCGCGACCGCGCACTCCCAATGCGCGAGTACGACAGGTACCGTTGGTACCTGGAGCAGTTCGGGCCCGAGGGCTACGATGCCTATGAGGAGCACGGCCAGGGGGATTAGCAGGGCTCCCCGAGCGCGGCCTCGGCCGCCATCTCCGCGGCCCTGCCGACGACGTCCGCGCACCTCTCAACGTCGCCCGAGGAGTGGAGCTCCTCCACCTCCCTGGGATCCCTCAGGTCGTAGGACCTCCCCAGCAGCCTCCTCTGGATGTCCCTGCAGATCAGGGACCCGAACTCGGAGCGGAACTCGTTCACTAACCGCGATCCCACCTCCAGGATCGGGCGCTCGGTCTCCGGGGTCGCGCGCACGAGGCCGCGCCTCCCGCGCACGTATCCGATGACCATGAGCGCCCCTATGAGCGCGCCGCACGTCTCACCTGTGCCCGCGAGCCCCCCGACCATCGCCATGGAGGCGCGGAGCGCGCCCTCGTCCTCTATGCCGAGGGCCCTGAACGCGCCCAGGAGCGCCATGGGGCCGCACCCGAAGTACTTGAGCTCCAGCTCCCTCGCCATATCGTGCGCCCTGCGCGGGGCATCGCACCCCGCGGATCCGCTCCCGGCCCGGCTCAACGGGCGCAGTGGGGGAGTGGGCGTATTTAAGCCGTGGCGTGGGATCGAGGCGCTCGGGGGATGTCGCGCCTCCGCAGTTCGGCCTGCGGAATACTTCTGACCCCCTCCCCGCCCTGAAGGGCGAGGTTTGTCTTTTTATATTGTGAGCGCGGAATGGTTCCGTGCGCGTGGATGCGCGCGTGGCGGATGTCATCTCGAGGTCGCCCAACGCGCCGCTGCAGCTGGGCCCGGGCGCCGCGGCGATAGAGGCGGCGGTCGCGCTGGCGCTGGCGAGGGAATCCATCGTCTTGATCTCGACTTCGCCGCCCAGGATAGTCGGCGGCTACGGGATCATCGCGCTGATCAGGGGCGCCGATAACCCGTGGACCGCGCTCTACATGACTCGCGCCGTGGAAGTCTCGTGGACCCCCGTGTACGCGCGCCCCGACGAGCAGATCACCGACGTCGTGGATAGGATGAGATCGTCGGGCCACTACAACGCCCTGGTGATGGAGGGCGACCGCATCTCCGGCCTCCTGACAACGCTCGACCTTGCCAGGTTCCTCCACTCGATCGGCGCCCTGAGGGGGAAGGCCCCGGTGGGGTCCGCGATCGTGGGCATCGACCCCGATGCGTCGCTGGGAGCTGCTATGGACGTGATGATCGAGAGAGGGCTCAGGAGGCTGGCCATCTCGGGCACGGATTTCATGGTATCCGACCGCAGCCTGATGAGGGGAGCGCTCGACGGAGGTTTCCTCCTGAGGCTCAGGGACGATCCTGTGGGAGCGCTCTCCGGCCCCGTCTCGGGATACGGCTACATGCTCGAGAGGCCGGCCGTCCTCCCCGGGGGTGCCGATGCGCACTCGGCGTTGGATATACTCCTGAGGTCGAGCGATCGCGTCCTGGTGACGGATGATCGGGGAACGGTGATCACGCCGTGGGATCTATCCATCAGGTACCTCCTGTCGGATCCATGATCGGCCAGCGCGACCCCGAGGCCGCTGGAGCGCGCGGGCGAATCCGGCCCCGCGCCGCCCTTGGGTACCGCGGAAACGTTTATATTATGTGCTATTGCACATAAAGGCGGGGTGATGGGAATGTGGGGACCCATGAACGGGAGGAGGGGCCGCGGGCGGTGCGGCGATCCCGGATACTGGCCCGGCCCGTGGTACTGCCCGGGCTGGGGCCTCTGGTGGCCCCACGGCTGGGATCCGTACCCGGTGGCCGGCCCGTATCCAGCGCCCGGATTCCCGCAGCCCGACGTCGGCTACCTCGAGGCGTACGCGAGGCAGCTGGAGGACGAGCTGTCCAGGGTCAGGTCGAGGATCGACGAGCTGAGGAGGCAGTCGAGGGGGTGATCCGAGGTGCCCTGGTGGGCTCCCTGGCCCCCCTGGCGCGGGATGTGCTGGTGGGGGCCGTACTGGTGGCATTACTACCCGTGGCAGCCGCAGGTGGAGGCGGCGTACCTCGAGGCCTACGCCGCGGCCCTCGAGGCCCAGCTGGCCGCGGTCAGGTCCCGGATAGCGGCCCTGAGGGGATCCTCGGGCGCTCCCTGAAGCCGCGGCGCCCGCGGCCATAATCATTCATCCTTGTTTTTCCCATAGCCCTCGAGGGATCAAGATCTAGTCCGGGGAGCGCCTTCCGCTGGGGCGTCGAGCGCGCAGCGGGTGGGATGATGCGGCTTCCGCCGCTCCACGTCGGGCTACGCGCTCAGAGGGTACCTGATTGTGAGTAGGATGAGCTGGGGGTCCCACGGCCTTAAGGACCCAAGCCGTAGAGACAACGGGGGGCCGCAGAAATCGCCGGCCCCTCGCTGGGAGGACGGACCGGGCGAAGCGCCCACTACTTATAACTGATGCTTTCGGAGCCCCCGCGTGGCCGGCGGCCGCGATCACAGACGGAGCGCGGTCGACAAGGGAAAGGAGCTCGAGGACCGGATAGCCGAGGTGGCCGAGGAGAACGGCTGGAGGGTCGAGAAGCGCAAGAAGTACGGGGATCGCATCCTGGACCTGGTGATATCGAAGGGCGGCATGGTCTTCGTGGTCCAGAGCAAGAACAGGGAGCAGGCAATGCCCTCCGACGTCAGCCAGGCGCGCAAGGACTTCGAGGAGTACCTGAACTGGCTCCTCGAGGAGAAGTGCGGCATGATCGTCGTCCCGATACTCGTATCCAGGTCCTTCAGCGAGGGCGCCAGGAGGAGGGCGAGCAGCTACCGCGTGAGGCTCTACACAGTGGAGGAGCTCGAGGAGCTGCTCTCCAACGGGCGGCGCTCGGGGCGCTCGACCGATTGAGCGCCCCGGAAGTTGACGGGGAAGGGGCGCAGGGCGGATGAGAAGCGTTTATCCTCGGAGGCGTGGCCCTCGGAGGCCGAATGGACGGGGTCGGCTCGGGATGCGACGGGAGGGAATCGACGCACCCCGTGAGCGCCTGCAGGGATGCCTGCTCGTCCTCGTCCCCCGCCGACTACGAGTCGTGCGTGAGGGCGTGCGTGGAGGATATCCTCAGGAGGTGCCGCGGAGGCGGGCCCGGCGCAGAACGAAACCGATATCTGAAGCGAAAGGAATTTACGGGCGCTCGCGCGGGGACCTCGCATGCGCGCCGCCGCGCTTCTGCTCCTGGCGGCCCTCGCGGCGCTGCCAGCCCCGCCGGGCCCGCACTTCGCGGCGGTCTCCCTGTGGGGGACGCCCTCGTCCCCGATAATCCCGTACCCCGGGATGCTCGAGGCGCCGCTCACCGTCCAGATAGTCTACGGCGGCCCCGTCACGCTCTACGACGTGAACGTCACCCTGGAGCCCTCCTGGCCCCTGGAGCCCGCGCCCGGGCAGGGGCCCCCGAGCGCGCTGCTGCCCCAGCTGTCGCCCGGGCAGCGGGTGGAGCTGACGGGCTACTTCGCCGTGGCGCCAAACGCCACGCCGGGGATCTATCGGCAGTCGGTGCTGATAAGCTACGTGGGCCCTCAGGGGCCGGGGAGCTCCAACCTGACGGTCGGCGTCCCGGTGATAGGCCGCGCGGACCTGGTGGCCTCGGCGTACTGGACCGAGCCCCCGGTCGTCTACGCGGGGTCCAGGGCGGTCGCCGTCCACGCAGTCATCGTGAACTACGGCGACGCCCCCGCCGTGAACGCCAGCGTCGCGCTCGTGGCCCCCGAGGGCGCGGCCGTGCTGGGGCAGTCGAACTACACGTTCGGCGCCGTCCCCCCCGGCAGGGAGCTCAACCTGACCTTCCTGCTCGAGCTCCCCGCGCCCGAGGGGGAGTCGCCGCTGGCCCCCGGCCAGCCGTACCCGGAGCCCCTGAACGCGACGCCCGAGCTGGTGATCTCCTACGGCGGCGTCAGGGAGAGCGTCCCCGTGGCGGTGGACGAGCTCCCCGCGGCTCACTTCGCGGCGCTGCAGCAGGGCGAGGCGTCGGCGGCCGCGGGATCCACCTGCCAGGTCTCGGTGGAGCTGCTCAACGTGGGCGGCGCGGAGGCGAAGTTCGTGACCGTCTCGGCCCTGCCGAGCGACGTCCTGACCGTCCACGTGCCCACGAGCACGAACCCCGTCGAGGCCCTCTACATGTTCAACGAGTCCCTGGGGGACGTTCAGCCGGGCGGGGCGGGCAACGTCACCTTCGTGGTCGACGTGAACCCCGGGGCACCCGCCGGCACCTACTACATGGGGCTCCTGATCACGTGGCTTCAGCCGCCCACCATGCAGCCGATGGCCCAGGTGGTAGAGGTCCCCGTCCGCGTGACGGCGCCTTTCTCGATCCTCGATGGCTGGGCCCCCGAGTACGTCGCCGCGGCCGTCATAGCCGTGCTGGTCGTCCTCGCAGCCGTCGGCGCTATGAGGAGGCGCCGGGCTGAGCGGAGATGAGCCGCCCGGGCGCAGTCCTGGCCGTGCTCTCCCTGGCCTCCCTGCTCACGAGCTACGTGGAGGCCATGGTCGTGCCGTCGCTCCCCAAGCTGCAGGCGGCGCTCTCCGCCACGAACGAGGAGGCCGCCTGGGTCCTCTCCGCCTACCTGGTGGTGGGGGCATCGGCCGCGCCGCTGATGGGGAGGATGGGCGACGCCCACGGGAAGAGGAGGCTCTACATCGCGTCCCTCGGCGCCTACGTGGCGGCGGTCGCCCTCGCGGGGTTCGCGCCCAGCGTCGGCTACCTGATAGCGGTGAGGGCCATCCAGGGGCTCGGGCTATCCCTCTTCCCGCTCGGCATAGCGATAGTCACGGACGTTTTCCCCCGGGACAGGGTGGCCACCGCCCAGGGCATCCTGAGCGCGACCGTCGCCATAGGCATGACCCTCGGCATGATAGCCGGGGCGTACATCGAGGAGTACCTGGGCTGGAGGGCGATGTTCCACGTGGCGGCCGCGCTCTCGCTCGCGGTGCTGGCGGCGGCCGCGGCCACGCTGCCCCCCTCCGCCCCGGCGCGCGGCGTGAGCGTGGACTACCTGGGATCCCTCCTCGTGGGATCCGCCACCGCGGCGGCCCTCGCCTACCTGACGGAGGCGCCCTACCGCGGGTGGACCTCCCCCGGCCAGTTGGCGCTCGCCGCGGCGTCGGCTGCGCTCTACGCGGGGTTCGCCGCGCGCGAGCTCAGCGCGCCCAGCCCGCTGATGCCCCCCAGGTACCTCGGGGTGAGGAACGTCGCCGTCGCGAATGCCGCAGGGCTCGTCTCAGGAGTCTACATGTTCATGCTCTTCCTGGGCGTCATCTACTTCGCGGAGGCGCCCCCGCCGTATGGGCTCGGCCTCGGCGTCGTGAGCGCGGCGCTCACGCTCCTCCCGGCGACCCTCGCCATGATATTCCTGGCCCCCCTCATAGGTAGCGTGGTGACGAACCTGGGCCCCAAGGTGAGCCTCGCCTACGGATCGCCCGTCTCCGCCCTCGGATTCCTCCTGCTCCTGGGCTACAGGTGGAGCCCGCTGGACCTCATGGTGGGCTCTCTGGTCGCGGGCACGGGGATAGTCCTCGTGCTGATACCGATAGTCAACATGGTCGCGGTCTCGATGCCGGCCGAGGACGTGTCGGTGGGGCTCGGGATGAACACTCTCTTCAGGTTCCTCGGGGCGGCGGTGGGCCCGGTCGTGGTGGCCACGCTGATGACCGACTACCAGTCCTTCGACGTCCTGAGGCTCGGGGGGATGGAGCTCGTGATCTCCGGCCTGCCGGCCCCGGCCGCCTTCGACTACACGTTCATCATAGCGGCGACTCTCTCCATTGCGACCCTGGCGATAGGCCTCGCGGCCGAGAACTACGTGCTGGGGTCCCCTAGGTCCGCGGGCTAGCTCACCGGCTCGTAGATGAGGCCCAGCTCACCCGCGTACCTCCGGGCCTCCGCGATCTCCCCGGGGGTGGGCCTCCTCGCGATATCGGCCCACCTCCTCGCGCCGGGCCTCCTGAGGACCAGGTGATCCGGCCTGTACTGGCCCATCACGTTCACCAGCACGCGGTCCCTCGGTAGGTTCCTGGCAATCCACTCCAGCGCCGGCCTGGTGCAACAATCCAGGTGGCCCGAGAGCACCAGGTGGCGTATTCTGACCCCCTCCCCGCCCTAGAAGGGCGGGGATTCCCCGGGATCCCGGGGCGGGGTCTCGTCGGTTACGCCCCCTTGACGGGCGCTACTCCGCTATGATCCACGAGGAAGGAGAGCGGCCCTTTGAGCGTTGCCGGCATCGAGCCCGCGCCGCGCCTCAGTATGTTCAGGGCCCCGTTGAGGTCGCTGTGCAGCCTGTGCCCGAGCGGGCACCTCACCACCCCCCTCGGGCCCCTGGTCACCTCCACACCATGGACGGCGCAGTGATTAGAGGTGTTGTACTCCAGGACCTCGTACACGCGCATGCCGTACTCTTGTGCCTTCAGCTCGATAGCATCCATCAACTTGCGGTAGGTCCAGAGGTTGGAGGTGAGCTTGTTTCCCCTCTCCCGCGCTATATCGTGGGGATAGCCCAGGTAGATCTTGGACACCCCTAGCTCCCAGAGGTTCCTCACCAGGTGGTTGGCCAGGTTCCGGTACAGGTGCGCCATGCGCCCCACCAGCTTCCGGAACAGCCTCCGCCTCCTCCTGTTCAGCCTCAGGGACTTAGCCTCGTCGCCCGCGTTCCTGGCGCTGTCCGCCTCGGACTGCACCTCAGCTATTTTCCTAGTGAGGTGGAAGAAGTCCTCCTTCGCCCTGGACCCCCTGTAGAGGAGCCAGGCGCCGCCACTCGTCACCGCGCTCGCCAAAATGTTGATCCCGAGGTCCACCCCCGCGGCCACCTTACCCTTCGGCTTTGCGATCCGGATCGATCCCCTCTCCCCGCGGACAATATGCTTCGACCCATTACCATTCCTCGTGGTCTCAACTCCAACCTCAACTGGTATGGAGGCGTACCAGGCCCCCCTCGCCTCATCGTGGCGTATCTCCAGCCTGCCCTGCTTTCCGTACCACCTCAACCTGCCCGCGAACTCGATTTCCATGTCGAAGTCCCTCAGGAATAATCTGTGATTCTGCTCGTCCACAATATATCTGTCCTGCCTGACGACCAGTATGAGTTTCCTCTCCTTGGTCTCCCTGTTCTTCCAATATTTCGGCGGGCCGACGCGCTTCATGTTGGGCGGCAGCTTCCCCTCTTTCTTCAGCTTCAGCAGGGAGAAGAACGAGCTCCATGCCTCGTTGTTCTTCTGCAGGACCGCCTGGGCGTTAACTCCAAGCACATTCTTGTACCTCTCGTAATACTTGTCCCACGTCCCCTCGAGGTCCACACGTTGTTGCTGGAAGAACTGCTGCCTCCTCTCGTAGTTGACCTCGTTGAAGAGTTTGGCTGAGATGCTAGCTAACCTCCTGAGCCTCCTCTCCTGGGAGCCGCTCGGCAGGAGGCGGACCACGTTCGTCCTCCTATCTGTGTATTTGACCTCGCGGGTGCCCCCCTCCGGTATCGCGGGAGGAATCGGCTCCCGCCCCTCATCTCCGAGAAGTTGACCGGAGGAGGGCATCCGGAGGGAAAAATGGAGGTTTGAGTTTAAAAGCTTTCACCAGCCCTGAAGGGCGAGGCTTGTCGTTTTTAATGTCACGTCGCGCGCCTCGCGCCACACGGACGCGAACTCCCTCGAGAGCCTGGCGTGCAGGTCCCAGAGCTCCCGGGTCCCCGCGCCCCCGAGGTCCGCGCCCTCCGCGGGGATGCCCCGCGCTATCATGAACTTCGCGGGCGCCCTGCCCTCCGCCACCGCTATGTACCAGCCCAGCGCCCGCGAGACGCGGGGATCCGACCAGGAGTCCGGCGCGGGGCGCCAGATCCGCCGCCGGAGCACGGCCCCGCTGGGGCCTCCCCCTTTAAGGGGGCTTCGGCGGGTTCGCGCTTATTTCCACGTGCCCGCTTCCCCTCGGGCGTGCACCTGATACCGAGGACGATGGCGACCCAGCACCCCGACAACGCCAGGGTCCCGGAGTGGGCGGGCGGCGAGGTGATAGCGGGGGAGGCCGAGGTGGAGGAGGCCTACCTGAGCTACTCGATGGGGATACAGGAGGTGATGTGGGACGCGGAGGGCAAGGACGTCGACACGCACGTCGTCAGGAAGCTGCTGACCCGCTACGCGTGGTTCTTCCGCGAGCATGAGCTCGGGAGGGACTTGCTACTGACCTACAGGCTGCCGAACCCGTGGCTCGAGGGCGCCGACCGGAAGGTGCTCTCGGAGGTCCTGGAGAGCATACCGCTCTCCGCCGACGTCGCCAGCGCCTTCTACGGGCGCGACTCGACGCCCATCTTCGAGGTGATACTGCCCTTCACGAGGAGCAGCCGCGAGCTCATGGAGATAAGGCTCTACTACGAGAGGGCCATCGCCGCCAGGGGGGACCTGGAGCTCCTGGAGGGCAGGAGGGCGCGGGACCTGGTCGGCGACTTCCGCCCCCGCTCGATAGAGCTGATACCGCTCCTCGAGGACTTCGGGTCCCTCGTGGGGGCCGCGGGGATCCTCGAGGAGTACTACAGCGCCGTGAGGCCGCCCCACGCCAGGGTGTTCCTGGCCAGGTCGGATCCGGCGATGGGCCACGGCATGCTGGCGGCCGTCCTGGCGGTGAAGGTCGCGCTCAGCAGGCTCTATAAGCTCTTCGACCGCCACGACCTGCCGGTTTTCCCCATACTGGGCGTGGGCTCGCTCCCCTTCAGGGGAGGGCTGCGCCCCAGCAGCTACGCGAGGGTGCTGGACGAGTACAGGGGCGTCCACACATTCACGCTGCAATCCGCCTTCCGCTACGACTTCCCCCGCTGGGAGGTGGAGGGCGCCATCTCGGCGATCAACTCCAGCAGGCCGGCGCCGCCGGAGCTCCTCGAAGACTGGGAGGAGGCAGCGCTCGTATCCATCGCCGCGAGGTGCGAGCGCGCGTACCTCGAGAGGGTGAGGCCGTTGGCCCGCGCCGTGAACCGCGTGGCCGACATGCTGCCCAAGAGGAGGGCCAGGAAGCCGCACGCGGGCGCCTTCGCCTACGCCCGGTCCTCCGGCGAGCTGGAGCTGCCGCGCGCGATCGCGTTCACGGGGGCGCTCTACTCGATGGGCATCCCCCCGGAGCTCCTGGGGATCTCCTGCCTCTCCTCGCTCAGGGAGGAGGACGTGGATCTCCTGGGCGGGGCCTATCGCCACATGAGGGAGGACCTGTCCTGGGCGGCCGCGCACTACGACAGCGAGGCGCTCGGGCTGGCGGCCGAGACCCTGGGGCTGGACGCGGAGCTCCCGAGGCTCGTGCGGGAGGACCTAGAATACCTCGAGGGGACGCTGGGGATAGGGGCCGGGCCGAGGGACGCTGAGTCCAGGAGGCACTCCCTGCTCGTGAGGCTGTTCGCGCTCTCGCTGGGTAAGGAGCGCGACGAGGAGGCGCGCGGGTACCTGCTGGAGGCCGCGAGGGAGCGCGGGTCCCTCGGATAGCCGATCCTGAATTGAAAGCGGGGCGGCAAATCGCCCTTGCTTGGATTAGGCACGGTTACTGGCGAGCTTCCCGGTTATGGGCGCGCTTCATCCCCGCAGGGAACGCACGATAAAAACGACAGACCCCGCCCCTTCCGGGGGCGGGGTCTTCCCATCCCGCGTGCCTGAGCGGAGGGTCTCAAACGGAGTTAGGGTCTCAGCAACGCCCATCAAGGGGGCGTAACCGACGAGGTCCCGCCCCGGGATCCCCGGGGAACCCCGGCCCTTCTAGGGCCGGGGGGTCAGGGACAATATATCGAGGTGGCCGCGAGAGGCCCCATCCCAACTGAGCGTCCGCTGGCATCGATCGCCCTCGGGGATTCCACGAACGCATATACGGGCGAATCCCGCGGGTCACGTCGCGCGCCGGGGGGACGTGCGATGAGGTCGGAGCTCAGGCTCTACGTGGCGAAGGGCGTGCGCGTGTACTTCTCGAGCATGATCAGCATACTGGCCCCCATATACATGGCGCGCATCGGGCTCGGCCCGGTCATGGTCGGGCTGGGGCTGATGGCGATAGCGGCCGGGAACGTCGCATCGAACATCGCCGTCACGTGGCTCGGCCTCGGGAGGCGCAGGGCGCTCTTCACATTCGCTGCCCTCATGATGGCATCGGGCTTGGTGCTGGCGCTCATCGACTGGGTGCCCGCGATCTACATGGCGCTCTTGGCGAGCAACGTGAGCACCACCGGCACGGAGGCCGGTCCGTTCCAGTCCATAGAGGCCGGGGTGCTCCCCAGGCTCGTCGATCAGCGCGCGAGGAACAGGGCCTTCGGCATATATAACGCCGTGGGATACGCCGCGTCGTCGGCCGGCGCCCTCTCCTCGGCTATACCATATCTGTCGATCAGCGCGGCCACCCTGCGCACGGCGTTCCTGGGCCTCGCGGCCGCCGGCGCGATCCTGCTCGCGATCTACGCCGGCCTCAGGGGGGTGGAGCCCACGGCCGCCGGCGCGCGTCCCGGGATAAGGTCCTTCAGGCCCGTCGCCCTGCGCGACGCGCGCAACCTCGCGGCGCTCTTCTCGATCGACGCCTTTGGGGGCGGATTCGTCTCGCAGTCCGTGCTGTCCTACTGGTTCTACGCATCATATCACGCATCTCTGGCGAGCCTCGGCGAGATATTCTCGATGGCGAACGTCATAACGGCGCTCTCGATATACGGCGCATCCGTCCTCGCGGACAGGCTGGGCAACCTGCGCACGATGGTCTACACGCACCTGCTCTCCAACCTGTTCCTGTTGCTCATCCCGGTGGGCGGCACCATGACGTGGGCGGCGGCATTCCTCTTCCTGAGGCAGAGCACTTCCCAGATGGACGTCCCCACGCGGCAGTCCATGATGGCGGAGCTCTTCGAGGACCGCGAGAGGGTCGGGGCCAACGCTCTAACCAACACGTTCCGCACGATAAGCTCCACGGCGAGCCCCCCCATCGCCGGGTACCTGATATCCTCCGGAGCTGATTGGGGCCCGCTCTGGGCGGGCGGGCTCATAAAAATAGCATACGATCTCTCCATATACGTGGCGTACAGGAAGCGCGTTAAATAGCGGGGGCGGGCCCCGCGGCGAAGCTGTAAATCACATAAACAGCATTTGCAACCGAAAGCCCGCCCTTTAAGGCGGGGAGGGGGGTCAGGACGGTGGGGAGGCCGCGGGAGAGGCGTGCAACCGTGCGGGGAGGCTCTCGCCACCCATTGGCTGAGCGGGGCGGGGTCCCGGCGCCTCCCATCCCCCTGAGGGGGCGGGTCCCCGTCCCCCAGCGCTCGGCGGTGAATGGGTGTGGGGTTTGGGCGCGGAATCCCCGTTGAAATCTGCACGGAACGACCCCGGGCGAGCGCGGCCCGTAATGTGGAGCGCGGGGCAGGCGTCATGGACCATCCGGCGGTCGCGGCGGAAGCCCAGATCGGGGGCGCGCATCAGCCATAGAATACCAGGACGGCGATCCCTCTCACCAGCCCGTTCATGGACCCGAGGACCTCGCCCTCGCTCGCGCCCGGCGGCACGTTCAGCGGCCTGCTGAGCGCGTAGACCACGAGCTCGTATTCGTGGACCTGGCCGCTCGGGGGGCACGGCCCCGCATACCCTATGCCGCCGTAACCGTTCTGGCCCTGCTCGCCGATCCCGATGACGGTCCCCAGCCGCGGCACCGCCTCGGGGAGGCCGGTAGCGTTCCCGGGTATATTGTAGACGATCCAGTGGACGAATCCGGCGGGCGACGAGTTGAGATCGACGAGGATCAGCGCGTAGTACTCCGTTCCGCTCGGCTGGCCGGACCAGTTGATCGGGGGCGAGGCGTCGGCGCCCGCGCACGTGAAGTTGGCGGGGATCGTGCTCCCGTTGGCGAACGCCGGGCTCCAAACGTGGAACCGGGGCACGCCCGACGGGGCCAGCTGGTACCCCGGCCCCGGCGATATCGCGCCCAGCATGTACGGCGTCACGAATCCCGCCAGTATCACCACCGCGATCGCCAACAGGGCCCACCTTCTCCAGCCGTTCCTTCCCCTGGGCACGCGCCGATCGAGACCCCATTCGAGATAAGTTTTTGTCCGACCCGCCGGGCTCCGTCGCCTCAAGCCGATCGATGGACCTGAATCCGAGGGTGCCTCCGCTTGGGTCCGAAGAAGATGATCCCCTCGCCCGGGCACGATTTCAGCCCGAGGTGACGGGGCCGCGCCCCCGCAGCCACGCTTAAATCTGGCCAGCGGCCATCGGCGAACGTTGATAGAGGAGTTGATAGAGGACGCTCTTCGGAGTTCCGCGGGCCTGTCCTCGAGCATCAAGGACCGCTGGATGATCGACAGGGCCAGGGAGCTGTGGGTGGAGCACTCGCCGGAGCCCAGGGAGTCCAGCAAGGCCGGCATAGACTCCGGCTGGAACTACCTCCAGTTCCAGGGGTTCTACGTGTACGCGGTCGACGCCGTATCGGTGGATGCGGGCTCCAACCACGTCGCGGCCCCCAGGCACGAGGTGGGCGCGTCGGGTATGTCGGTGGAGATCCGCGGCAGGGCCGTCCACGATCCCAACCTCGATCCCAACCTCTTCCTGGAGAGCAGGGGGATGAAGTTCGAGGCCGACCTGGCGCTCGAGAGCTCGCCCAGGGTCGACCTCTTGCTCCTGGACGGGTCCCTGCTGGCCAGGATCTACGACTACAGGTCCAGGCCCATCTCGGCGCTTGCCGAGGCCGTGCCGAAGCTCCTGGAGCTTGATAACGCAGTCTTCATAGCCAAGAGGTCCCAGAGCACAGAGCTGATCGGGGGGCCCCTCGGCGACATATACTATTTCTCGCGCGCGACCCCCAAGGCCGGGTTCTCGGCCCCCTGCGCGTCCAACGGCGTCACCCACTTCTACGCGAGGCTCGAGGACTACGCGGAGGTGCTCCGCGTCGAGGTGCCGGGCTCGCTCGACGGCGCACCGCCCTGCCCGAGCGCGTCGAGGGAGGGCGAGTGGGCGGAGACTAGGCGCCTGGTGGACTCGCTGGCCCACGGCTCTGTGGACGGCTACCCGTACGTCCTCATCCTGGCCCACGAGATGGCGCACATAGGGGACGTGGACATGCGCGCGCTCGCCGACCTGATGGGCGTCGGCTTCCTGGAGACGGGGAGGGAGGTCCTGGGTGAGCGAGGGGTCCCGGGCCGGGCCGGGCGACGTGTGGGAGGGGGCCCTGGGCGTGGTCGCCAGCGGCGCCCTCCCCTACGAGTTCAGCGTCATCACCGGGCGGCCCCTGCCAGTCGGGGACTACGTCGTGGCGCCCTCGGCCGACGGCAGGGACGTCCTGGGGATGGTGGACAGGACCGAGATAAGGAGCATAATAATGGAGAAGTCCACGAACTCGGTCGGCGCCCTGGCGGCGGGCAGGCTCGCGAGCGCCAATCCCCGCGACAAGTCTTATGTGTCCCACGTGAGGGTGATGGGGCTGCTCGAGGAGCTCAGGTCGAACAGGGTGATGATGCCCTCCCTCCCCCCGATGCCGGGGTCGCCGGTGAGGAGGGCCTCGGAGTCTGACCTGTCGGCGGCGTTCGGCGGGCCCGGCGAGGAGTGGGTGCCCGTGGGCGCGCTCCTCAGGTCGCCCTCGGTCCGCGTCCACGTGAACCTGAACCGGGCGGCCCAGAGGCACCTAGCGATACTGGCCTCGACCGGCGCCGGCAAGTCCAACCTGCTCGCCCTGATCGCGAAGCACGTGGCCAGCATGAGGGGCACCATGGTCATCTTCGACTACCACGGGGAGTACCTCGACTTGGACCTGGGCGGGAGGGGGAGGGCCGTGAGGCCCAGGGTCAACCCCAGGCTGCTGGACCCGGACGAGCTCGCGGACCTCCTGGAGATCAGGGAGGCGGCTGATAAGCAGAGGCACGTGCTGAGCGAGGCCCTGGAGAGGGCCAAGGACTCGAAGGACTTCTGGGAGGGGCTCCGCGCCGGCCTCAGGGCGATCGCCGAGGGGGACTCCCGCGAGTACAGGGAGCCGGCGCGCAGGGTCCTGGACATCCTGGCCTCCGCGCTCAGGAGGCTCGGCCCTGTCCTGGACCCGGAGAGCCCGGGGCCGCTCAAGCTTATAGCCGAGGGCTACGTGAACGTCGTGAACCTCTCGGACCTCTCGCCGAGGCAGGCGGACGTCGTGATCTCGCAGTTCATGGACGAGGTACTCATTGACAGGAAGAGGTCCAGGGCGGGGCAGGGAGGGGGCGGCGCCTCCCCCGGGCCCATAGTCCTGGCGCTCGAGGAGGCCCACGCGTTCATACCCGGGGGCGACGGGGACTGGAGGACGAGGGACTCCGCCGCTAGGATAGCGCGCGAGGGGAGGAAGTTCGGGGTCTCGCTCGTGATAGTGTCGCAGAGGCCCCAGAGGCTGGACCAGGACGTCCTGAGCCAGGTCGGATCCCTGGCCATAGGGAGGCTTCTGAACCAGAGGGACAGGTCCTTCGTCCAGGAGTCCAGCGAGTTCGTGACGGAGGAGATCTCGGACTACCTGCCCGACCTGAACCCGGGCGAGATGGTGCTCGTCGGGCAGTGGGTGAAGCTGCCCGCCCTCGTGAGGGTCGACCGCGTGCCGGAGAAGCTGTCGGGGAGGGACGTGGACTTCGTGCGCGAGTGGAGGTCCAGGGCGGGCCCCTCGGAGGACACGGACGAGCTGATAAGGCGCGATCGAGGTCCGCGGTCGGGGGGCTCCGTTACCTTAAGCCGATCGGTGAACCTAAATTCCGAGGGGAGCCCTCCGCCCGACCCGCAATGACCACGAATCCAATACAGATCAGGAGGAGGACTCCCCTTCCGGTCATGGCCCACGCTGTTATCTGTATTTCTCGGGCCCCTCGCTGAGAGGGCCGCTAGGTCCCTGAGGCTCATCGTCAGCAGGAGCCACGCGTCGATGTGGGGGTGGGTGCAGAGGCTGGGCCCAATCCTCGGATCGATCGGCGCCGATCCTAGGGAAGTGCATCGCATATTCGTCGATGAGACGATGGTGGACCTGGGAGGGACCCCCGCGTGGATATGGGTCGCCTTCGAGCCTGACCTCCATGCGATGCTGGACTTCCACGTGAGCTGGCGCGGGAACTCCATAGATGCGTACCTCTTCATCGGGAGGCTGGCGCGCAGGTACGGCAGGGTCCCCATCTACACCGATGGCGCGGGATGGTGCGCGGACGCCTGCAGGTGGGCGGGCGCCGAGCGCGCGGCCGTCGACCACGGGGACCGCTCCGCAGGAGGAGCGCGGCTCGCGGATTGCCCCGGCCTCCCTCACAGTCGCGCGGGTGGGCCGATTTGGTCGGGGCGGCACTTTTTTTACTCGGGAGGCCCCACGAGAGCGCGATGGCTCGGGAGGTCGCGAGCAGTGTCGGCAGGGGTGAGGAGGACCCCTACAGCAACGCGCTCGCGCAGCTCGCCTCCGTCGCCCAGGTAATAGAGATAGACCCCGTGTACTACGAGATGCTGAAGACCCCCAGGAGGGAGATCACGGTCTACCTGCACATGAAGATGAGCGACGGCAGCGTCCGGAGCTTTGTGGGCTACAGGATCCAGCACAACAACGCGCGGGGCCCCTACAAGGGTGGGCTCAGGTACCACCCGATCGTCTCGCTGAGCGAGATGCGCGCCATGGCGATGCTCATGACGTGGAAGACGGCCCTCATAGACGTGCCCTACGGGGGCGCGAAGGGCGGGATAACCGTGGATCCCTCGGAGCTCGACGAGGACGAGCTGGAGGAGCTCACGAGGAAGTACGTGAACGCCATATACTACAACATAGGGCCGGAGGTCGACATACCGGCGCCGGACGTGGGGACCAACCCGCAGGTGATGGCGTGGATAATGAACGAGTACTCCAAGATGAAGGGCTACAACGTCCCCGCGGTCGTCACGGGGAAGCCCGTGGAGCTCGGGGGCTCGCTGGGGAGGAGGGAGGCCACCGGGAGGGGCGTCGCCATAGTCGCCAGGGAGGCCCTGAGGGCGATAAAGGGGAGGGACATCAAGGGCGCGAGGGTCGCCGTCCAGGGGTTCGGGAACGTGGGATCCAACACGGTGAGGTTCCTGATGGAGATGGGGGCCAAGGTCGTCGCGATAAGCGACGTGGGGGGCGGCCGCTACTTCCCCGACGGCGTCCCCGTGGCGTTCGACAAGCTCTACGCGGACTTCCTGGCGGCGGGCACGGTGGGGAAGCTCCCCTACGGGACCCCCATAACTAACGCGGAGCTCCTGGAGTCGGAGGTGGACGTGCTGATCCCGGCGGCCATAGAGAACCAGATAACCGGGGACAACGCGGGGAGGATAAGGGCCGACATCGTGGTGGAGGGGGCGAACGGCCCCACCACCCCGATGGCCGACAGGATACTTGAGAGGAACGGCGTGGCCGTGATCCCCGACATACTCGCTAACTCCGGCGGCGTCCTGGTGTCCTACTTCGAGTGGGTCCAGAACCTGGAGAGGGAGCAGTGGACCCTCGAGGAGGTGAACTCGAAGCTCGAGGCCAAGATGGTGAGGGCGTTCAACGAGGTCCACGGGATGGCGCGGGAGAGGGGGATAAGCCACAGGCTGGCGGCGCTAGCCCTCGCGGTGGACCGCGTGGTCAAGGCGATGAAGCTCGCGGGGTGGCACCGACCTTGGGCGAGTGCCCACGCGAGGGCGATCCGGCGCCGGACTTCGAGATCGGGCCCGGCAGGAGGCTCTCGTCGCTCGCCGGCTCGCCCGTCGTCATCTACTTCTACCCCAGGGCGTTCACCGCCGGGTGCACCAGGGAGCTCAGGAGGTTCGTGGAGCTGCTCGGGGAATTCGAGTCCCTCGGGGCCACCGTCGTGGGGGTGAGCGCCGATCCCCCGGGCGCGGTCGCGAGGTTCGCGGCGGCCCACGGCGCCAGGCCCCCGCTGTTCCTGGTGCCGGACCCCGCCAGGGCGGTCATCGGCGCGTACTGCGCCGGTAGCGAGAGGGGGAGGGGCGCCAGGAGGGTGACGTTCGTCGTCGGGCCCGACGGCAGGGTGGCGGCCGTGCTGGAGGGCCTCAGGAGGGCCGAGGGCCACGCCGACGCGGCGCTCGAGGCGGTCAGGCGCCTCGCGGCCCGCCGACGGGGTCCGGGACCGGCTCCCCGCTCCCGTACACCCTCAGCTTGCCCCTCGGCGCGTTCACGTTCAGCAGCACGGCCGGCTCGGGCGGCGAGCCGGGGACGGGCGCCGGCCTCTCGAGCGAGAGCACCGCGTCCTCGAGCCGCCCGAAGAGCCTGATCCCCCTGACCACGGCGTGCAGGGACGGGGCGTCCGGCGCCAGGGGGAACCTGCGGGAGACGCGCACCGCCCGCGCAAGGGGGGCGCCCGGCCTCGCGAGCGCGTAGCACCCCTCCAGGTCCCTCTCCTCCACGCCCCTGAGGGACACCCCGTACCTGACCCCGGGGCCTATGGACCCCTGATCCTCGTCGAGCACCTGTATGGACCTCACGGACGCGCGCTTGCCCGAGGGCAGGAGCTCCAGCTCGTCGTGCACCGAGATGGGGGTGAAGGTTATGCCCAGGGCCACGGGCCCGACGCCCCTCACGATGAACGCGGAGTCCACGAGGGCGAACCCCAGGTCCGGCGTCGAGGGCTCCCGCGGCTCGAACTCCCCCGCCATCCCCGAGATCCTGAAGCCCCTGAGGAGGGAGGAGAAGCGCTCGGGGTCCGGCGCCAGGACCAGGCCGGGCCTCCCCGAGGCCTCGGCCAGGAGCGCGAGCTCGGCCGCCTCCCTGGTCAGGTCCCGCACCACCAGGTAGAAGAAGTCGGACGCGCTGACCGCCTCGGCCGCCTCGAGGATCGAGGGCCCCGGCACGAGGATCGTGATCATGCGGTCCCCGGACTTCCTGTAGTACTTGCCCTCCTCCTTCCTCTTGCCCATCCTCCCGGCCAGCTCCGCGGCCGATCCGCCCTCGGGCGATAGGACCGCGATCACGCCGCCAGATAGCACGCCGACGCGGGCGAGATGGCGCACATTAAGCTCTTCCGCCGGGGAATGCCGACCGGATAGGCTGACCCCCCTCCCCGCCCTGAAGGGCGAGGTTTGCCGTTTTAATATCAAATGCGCGGTCCCCCCCACGTCCGGCCCCACTTGAGCCCGGCGAGGGAGCTGGATGGAGCGATCCGCGCCCCCGCGCATCCGGGCGGGATGGAAGCCCATCAGGGGGGGCGAGCCATTCCGCGCGGCCGGCCCATCCCGAGGATGGCCTGCGCCGCGGAGGAACTCCGGGGGCCTCCCAAGCCCCGAGGCTGGACTGGGGCGAGACGATGCAGAGTACGAACTGCCGGGAGGTCCGCGCTCGGCGCGGGGCTCGCGGGCCCTGATCCCCGGCCCTCTTCCTGGCGGGGATCCCCGGCCCCACGAGCCTCCTCAGGTCCAGGAGCTCGCCCACGGTGCGCTCGTCCAGCCCGAGGGCCCTCAGCGCGTCCGCGAGGGACTCCCCGCGGGCGACGCGCCTGCCCACCTCGGCCGCCCTGTCGTACCCCACGATCGGGGAGATGACGGTGACCAGCGCCTGGCTCGACTCGGCGTACCTCCTGGCCCTCCGCTCGTCCGGGACCACGCTGGGGATGACGACCCTGGCCATCTTCGACGCGGCCTCCGAGACGAGGATCATCTCCAGGGCCAGGTCGTAGCCGGCCACCGGTATCCCCATGCTGAGCTCGAACTCCCCGAGCATCCCGGCTACCTGGATCGCGTGGTCCAGGCCCATCACCTGGGCCGCGGCCTGCATGCACGCCTCCACGGTCACAGGGTTCGTCTTCCCGGGCATTATGCTGCTGCCCGCCACCTCCGCCTGGCTGGGGATGTCTATCTCCCCGAGGCCGGTCGAGGGCCCGGAGAACATGAGCCTGAGGTCCTGGGAGAGCCTCATGATGTCCAGGGCCGCCGACCTGAGCGCGGCGCTGACGCCCAGGAGGTCCGTGAGGAGCCTCATCGCGGCGAACCTGTCGCCCGCCGGCCTGAAGCGCTCGCCGGTCAGGGAGTTGAGCTCCGCCACCGCGGCCTCCGCGAACCCCTCGGGCGCGTTCAGCCCAGTCCCCACGGCGGTCCCCCCCATCGGGAGCTCCCTGGCGCGCTCCACCGCCGCCTCCAGGGCGTCGGCGTCCCTCGATATCGCGGACGCGTAGGCCCCGAACTCCTGGCCCATCGTGACCGGGAGAGCGTCCCTCAGGTGGGTCCTGCCGGCCTTGACGATCCCCGAAGTCCTGGACGAGAGCTCCCGCAGCGCGGACGCCAGCTCCCTGAGCGCGGGGAGGGCGCGCGCCGAAGCCCTCACGGCCGCGGCCCTCATGGCGCTCGGGACCACGTCGTTCGAGGACTGGGACATGTTCACGTGGTCGTTCGGGTGCACGCTGGATCCCAGGATCTCCGACGCTCTCCTGGCTATCACCTCGTTCACGTTCATGTTCAGGCCGGTCCCGGAGCCCGTCTGGAAGACGTCCACGACTATCTCCTGGTCGTGGGCCCCCTCCATGACCTCCCTGCTCGCGGCCTCTATGGCGCCGGCGACCGGGCCCTCCAGGAGCCCGAGCGCGCGGTTGGCCCTGGCGGCCGCCGCCTTCAGGGCCCCCATGGCCCATATGATGTCCCTCGGGAACCTGGTCCCGGTGTCCAGGAACAGCCCCCTCGCCCTCTCGGTGTAGCTCATCGCGCTGGATGCGCGCCCGCGCGATTTACCGGTTTCCCGCATCGCCCGCGAAGGTCGACCGCGCTCCCCCTCCGCCTCGGGTCGGGGGCGCCCCGGGGAGGCGCGGGCCGGCTCCGTTACCTTAAGCCCACCCCCTACCCGAGCGGGAGGATCGGGCGCAGCCCGTCCAGCCACGGGGGATCCCCTCCTCCCTCCACCCGAGCGGGGCCTCCCCAGGCCCCCGCTCTCGAACACGATGTCGTGCATGAACATGAACGCTGACAGCCAGTTATGCATGCGCTCGAACGTTCTCCTCGACCTCGGCCCGCGCCCGCCGACGGGGAACAGGTCGTCGAACGCCTCCGTCCTGTCCTTCAAGTACTGGACCATGCGCCCCATGAGGTTCCTCAGGGGGCGATCGTAGACTATGTGCTCGACGCCGGCCCACCTGCAGGCGTCCGCGTACCATGGGGCGCCGTCCGTGTAGACCGGGACCCCGCCGTACCTGCGCACCAGCCTCCTGATGAACAGGTATGCATCTATCGAGTTCCCGCGCCAGCTCACGTGGAAGTCCAGCATCGCGCGCAGGTCGGGCCCGAAGGCGGCCCAGATCCAAGCGGGGATCCCTCCCAGGTCCACCATCGTCTCATCGATGAATATGCGATGCACGTCCCTCGGGTCGGCGCCGATCGATCCGAGGATGGGACCGAGCCTCTGCGCCCACCCCCACATCGAGGCGTGGCTCCTGCTGACGATGGGTCTCAGGGACCTGGCGGCCCTCCTCAGCGAGGGGCCCGAGAAATAGGGATAACCGCGTAGGCCATGACCGGAAGGGGAGTCCTCCTCCTGATCTGGATTGGATTCGTGGTCACTGCAAATCGGGCGGAGGGCTCCCCTCGGATTTAGGTTCATCGATCGGCTTAAGGTAACGGAGCCCGCGGGCCGGAGGCAACGTTTTTATCGGCGCGGCGGCCACTCGGAGCGTGTCAGAGGAGAAGCTGGCGGAGTTCCTGAGGACCGGGAAGGACTGGTCCAGGCTCAGGACGAGCGTCCCGGGGATCTTCGTGCTGAAGCTCCCGGCCTACAAGGGGTCCCCGAGCAGGCTCGCGGTCGAGATAAACCCGGTGGGGGAGGACGGCGCGCCCAAGAAGAGGAGGGGACTCGTGATAAGGGATCCGTCGGAGCTCCGCGAGTTCAGGGAGCTCCTGGGGAGCGAGAAGCTCGAGAAGCTCATGGCGGACCTAGAGCGCGTGAACCCGAAGGCGAGGGAGATCAGGGGAGGAGGGGACGTCCTGGAGATACGAGGGACCCGCCCCGATGGACGAGGCGCTCGCGCGCAACCCCCTCCTGAGGCCGGGCGCCATCGAGCCCAGGGAGTACCAGCTGAACATAGCGAGGGCCGCGCTCGGGAGGAACACGCTCGTGGTCCTCCCCACCGCCCTCGGCAAGACGGTGATATCCGCGCTCGTGGCGGCGGAGGTCCTCTACCGGCACAGGAGGTCCAGGGTCCTGGTCCTCGCGCCCACCAAGCCCCTCGTGTCCCAGCACATGAGGAGCTTCTCGAGGATTCTGAGGCTCGGGCCGGGGAACTTCGCCATGATAACGGGGGAGATCCCGCCGGCCGCCAGGGGCTCGCTCTGGCGGGGCGGCTCCAGGCTCGTGTTCGCGACCCCGGAGGCGGTGAGGAACGACGCCGAGGAGGGGAAGGTCGACCTGTCCCAGTTCGGCCTCATCGTCTTCGACGAGGCGCACAGGGCGGTCGGGGAGTACGCGTACGTGAGGATAGCGGACGCCTACTTCTCCGCTTCCCGGAGCCCCCTGGTCCTGGGGACCACCGCCTCCCCCGGGTCGACTGTGGAGAGGGTCCTCCAGGTCTGCAGGAACCTGCGCATAGAGCGCGTGGAGTACAGGGACGAGGACGACCCCGACGTCCGCCCCTACGTCCACCGCGTGGACGTGGAGTGGGTCAGGGTGAGGCTGCCCCCCGCCCACGCCGCGATGGCCTCGATCATAGAGTCAATGTTGCGCAGGAGGCTGGAGTGGCTGGCCTCCAGGGGCTACCTGAGGTCGCCCTCCCCCCGCGAGGTGGGGAGGAGGGAGCTCGTGGAGCTGGGGGAGGAGCTCAGGTACGCGCTGGAGGCGGAGAGCGTGGACGAGGAGAGGGGGGTCCTCTTCGAGGCTATCGTGAACCAGTCGGCCGCCATGACCCTCTACCACATGCTGGAGCTCGCGGGGAGCCAGGGGGTCCACGCGCTGAGGGCGTTCATGGAGAGGCTCGAGTCCGAGGAGGAGGGCAAGAGGTCCCACTCGCTCGTGACGGGCGACCCGGACTACGCGAGGCTCAGGGCGCTCGCGCAGGGGACCCGGGAGGACCACCCGAAGGTCGCCAGGGTCAGGGAGCTTGTCGAGGCCCAGCTAGCCTCCAACCCGTCGTCCAGGATCCTCGTCTTCACCCAGTACAGGGACACGGTGGCGCGCCTCGTGGAGGAGCTGTCCCGCGTGAGGGGGGCCAGGGTGGGGAGGTTCGTGGGGCAGGCCTCGAGGGGAGGAGTGGAGGGGATGAGGCAGGAGGAGCAGGTGGCCGCCGTCAGGGCGCTCGAGGAGGGCGAGCACAACGTCCTCGTGGCCACGTCAATAGCGGAGGAGGGGCTCGACATACCGAGCGTGGACCGCGTGATATTCTACGAGCCGATACCGAGCGAGATACGCTACATACAGAGGAGGGGGAGGACCGGCAGGAGGGCGCCGGGGAGGGTCACAATACTCGCGGCGGAGGGGACGGCGGACATGGCGTACCTCTACGCGAGCGCGAGGAGGGCCCGCAGGATGAGGGAGGTCGTGAGGCGCGTCAACTCCCTCCTGGGCCCGGTGCTCAGGTTCCCGGAGCCCCCGGACCCGATGTCCCCGGAGGAGGTGGAGGCCGAGGCGCGCGCGGCGGGCGAGGGGATCCCGGCGTCGGCCGGGGCGAAGGAGCTCCGCGCGGTCTACGACGCGCTCCTCGAGGCGGGCCCATCGGGGATCGGGGAGGGGGAGCTGCTGGAGTCCCTGCGCTCCCGCCTGGGGATGGACCCGGCCTCCGCCTCCGCCGCGCTCAGGGAGCTGGTCCGGAGGGGGAGCGCGGTCGCGCTCGACGGGAGGTACGCGGCGAGGGAGGCGATCGAGCCGGCGGGGGAGGTCCACGAGGTCGAGGTGGTGGAGGTGCGCAGGGGGTACGCGATCGTCAGGGTGGACGGGGACGCCAGGGCGATAATGGAGCCCGGGGAGTTCAGCGGGCCCCCCTGGCTCGTGAGGAGGGGATCTAGGTTCCTCGCGGCGGCGAGCATCCGCGAGGTCGGCGGCGAGCTGCACCTGGGGGTCCTCAGGGTGATAAGGAGGCTATAGTTCGGGGAGGGACGTCCCGGGGCTCGGGATCCCGATCCCGCGTTGAGGGATATTGACAGAAAGGTTTAAAGATATGAGGTGACCGGAACATTCCAAATGAGGGAGAGGTCCAGGAGGAAGGCAATATCGCCGATCATAGCGACGCTGATACTGATAGTGATAACGGTGGTAGCCGGAATGATGCTCTACGGGTTCGTCACAGGCTTCATGGCGAAGACGACGAGCAGCACGGGGGCTATAGCGCAGATATCGATAGCCTCCGCGGGCGTGAGCAGCAACGGCGAAAGTGCGACGATCACCCTGACCAACACCGGGACGACGTCGGTGAAGATAACGGCGGTCAACCTGCTCAACCCGGACACGGGCGCGCTGATCGCTACATCGACGTCTTTATCACCATCATCGGCGACAGTCAACGGTGGGCAGACGGTCACGATCACCGCAAGCAGCTTTTCACTCGCAAGCGGTGTCAGCAGCTTTCCGTCTCAGGGCACGACGATCCTGGTGCAGGTCGTCACCAGCACCGGGTCCTACGCCGAGACGTCGGTCGTCGTCGGCCCGTGAGACTTCCGAATTCCTAAATTATTTTATTTTATTATTTTTATAATCAGCACGTGATCCATACTGCCCGTAATCACCGCCCGTAATCCGATCGCCCGCCCTCCCCCGCGAGCCTCTCCCTCAGGCACTCTTCCAGCGCCTCCCTCCCCGCCGCCCTGATCATCTCGTGCTCCGCGAGGAGGGCCCCGACCGCTGCGTCGAACGTCAGGCTCCTCCCCCTCAGCCCCGCCTCCTCCCCCAGCTCCTCCAGGTACCTCCTGAGCCTCCTGTAGGTCCCTATCCTGAGCATTATGACCCTCTTCGTGGCGTCCGGCCTCGGCGGCCGCACGCCCCCATTCCCGCCGAATCAATATAATAACGTTTCACCCGCGCGGGGGGCGCGCCACGGCCGCGATCCCCCTCAGGGCGGCCGCGACCCTCAGGGCGTTCCGCATCAGCTCGTCCGCGAACCTGAGCGCCGCCCCGTCCAGGAGCCTCCCCTCCCCGTCGAACTTCGACCCCGCGCCCCCCACCGCGACCTCCGGGTAGGCGATCACGATGGCTCCCAGGGAGCTCAGGATCTGGCGCAGGTGCTCCTGCGCCCTTATGCCCCCCGTGAACCCCGTCGACGCCGACATTATCGCCACAGGCTTCATCTCGAGCGGGTTCCCGGCGCGGGGCCTGGATACCCAGTCTATCGCGTTCTTCAGGGCCGCCGGCACGCTGTGGTTGTGCTCGGGGGTCGATATCACCACCAGGTCGGCGGCGGCTATCTCCCCCTTCAGCCTCAGCGCGGGCTCCGGCGGGTCCTCCAGGTCGTCCCCCGTCAGGATCGGCAGCCCGCCTATGTCGGCGATGGACCACTCGACGCCCGCCGGGAGCCTGCCCAGGACGTTGAGGAGGAGCATGCGGTTGTAGGAGCCCCTCCTGAGGCTCCCCGATATCCCCAGGACCCTCAGCCCCTCCGGCTCCTCCACGGGCGCTGGAGGCGCGCCATCCTATTTAAGCGATCCCGCTGGACAGCGCCCGGCGCTAAAAACAATAATGATCGGTAAATATGGGGGCTCCCCTGCACACCTTATTAAGGCGCGCGGGCCCCGACGGCGCGTGGACCTCAGGTTCGGGCACATAGCCGACACCCACCTGGGGGCGGCCCCCTACGGGGTCAGGGAGAGGGAGGACGACTTCTACGGGGCCCTGGACGAGGCCCTGGACGCGATGGAGGGGGAGCGCGTCGACTTCATCGTCCACTCGGGGGACATCTTCGACTCCCCCCGCCCCCCCGGGACGGCGCTCTACAGGCTCGCCAGGAGGCTCCTGAGGCTCAGGGAGAGGGGCATAGGGTTCTACTTCGTCCTGGGGGAGCACGACATAAGCAGGCTCAGGGAGACCCCCTCCTCCCTCGTCTACGACGTCCTGGGCCTCGCGAGGGAGCTAAGGGGGGAGCCGGTCCTCCGCGACGACGTCGAGCTGGTGGGGCTGCCGAAGAGGAGGAGGGGCGAGGCGGACAAGCTGAGGGAGGAGCTCAGGAGGATCGGGGCGGCCCAGCCCAGGGGGAGGCTCAGGGTCCTCGTCCTCCACCAGGGGATCGTGGAGGCCCACAGGTTCGCCGGCGAGATAAGCGCCCAAGACCTCCCCCCGAACTTCAGCTACTACGCCATGGGCCACCTCCACGACAGGTTCGAGCGCGCCTTCGACTTCCTGGGCGGCCCCCTCTGCTACCCCGGCTCCATCGACTTCACCCAGAGCGAGGGGATAAGGCCGGGGCAGGGGGAGAAGGGCTTCTACATAGTCGACGCGTCAGGGGGGGAGCTCCACCCCCAGTGGGTCAGGCTCAGCGGCACCAGGCCCCACCTTTACTACGAGCTCAGGTACGAGGACCTGAGGACCTCCGTCTCCAGGATCCTCTCGGAGATATCCGGGATGGTGAGGAAGCCCATGGTCAGGGTCGTGGTCAGGGGGAGGGGGATGAGGAACGAGGAGATAGCGGCCGCCCTGAGGCCGCTCTCCGGGGCCGCGCTCCACTACGTGTGGGAGAAGGAGGAGGAGGGGGAGCCGGGGCGCATAGTGAGGGAGAGGCCCGAGGACCTGAGGTCCAAGATGAGGGAGCTCGCGGCCCACGCCCTGGGGAGCGAGGAGCTGGCCTCGTTCGCGCTCGACGAGCTCCTCCCCCACCTGAGGGAGGGGGACGCGGGGGCCGCGGCCGAGGCCCTCTACGAGGCCTTCCGCAGGGGGAGGTTCGGCCTTGATAGTCGAGGTCCGCGCCCGCAACTTCCTGTCGCACGCGGACACCGGGCTCGAGCTCTCGGAGGGCGTGAACGTCTTCGTGGGGCCGAACGGCGCCGGGAAGTCGTCCGTCATAGACGCGATAACGTTCGCCCTCTTCGGCGTGCACTCCAGGGGGAGGAACGCGAACCTCGTGAGGAGGGGGTCCGGGTGGGCGGAGGTCTCCGTGACCTTCACCGCTGGGCCGGACCGCTACACGGTCACCAGGGGCATCGACAGGGCCGGGAGGCTCACGCACGCGGAGCTGAGGAGGCTGGGCCCCGACGGCCCCCGCCTGCTGGCGGCCGGCGAGAGGAGGAGGGTGGAGGCCGAGGCGGTCTCCGACCAGGTCGGCGCCATACTGGGGATGGGCTTCAGGGAGCTGAACCTCGCCTCCATAGTCAGGCAGGGGGAGCTACTCTCGATCCTGGAGCTGAGGCCGAAGGAGCTCAAGGAGCTGATAAACAGGCTGATAGGAATAGAGGACCTGGACAGGGCCTACGAGCTCGGCCGCGAGGTCGTGGACGGGTTCGAGGAGAGGCTCAGGAGGGACACTGGGTACTCGGTGGGCGAGATCGGGAGGCTCGAGGCGGAGCTCGGGGAGTTCAGGAGGAGGGAGGCCGAGCTCTCGGGGGCGCTGGAGGGGCTCAGGAGGAGGGAGGCCGAGCTCTCGGGCAGGCTCGAGGGGCTCAGGAGGGAGCTCGACGCCATGGAGCCGCTGAGGGCGGCGGCCCTCGAGGCGGGGCGCGCCCGCGCGGAGCTCGTGGAGCGCGTGAGGAGGCTGAGGGACGAGTCCTCCAAGAGGCTGGAGGAGCTGGAGGCGATCCTCCGGGAGGCCCCCAGGAGGCTCGAGGAGGCATCCAGGGCGGAGGAGGTGAGGGGGGAGCTAGAGTCCGTGAGGGCGGAGCTGGAGCGGATCGGGGCGGAGCTGCGCGCGGCGTCCGGCGAGGCCGCCAGGGCGGAGGAGGCCGAGTCCCAGGCTCGCTCGCTCGAGGCGGACGCGCTCAGGAGGAGGAGGCGCCTGGGGGAGCTGGAATCGAGGATCGGGGAGCTGGAGCGCCGCCTGGCGGAGCTGGGGAGCTCCCGGGACCCCCGGGAGCTCGAGGCCCTGATCGCCGGGCTGGAGGCCGAGGTGGAGGGGCTGAGGTCGGAGGAGGGAGGGCTCCTGAGGGAGAGGGGGAACCTGGAGGAGCTCAGGAGGACCGGCGTGTGCCCGACGTGCGGGAGGAGCACGGAGGGGATGGACGTGGAGGGCAGGCTCTCCGCACTGGAGTCCAGGATCAGGGACGTGGAGGGGAGGCTGAGGGAGGCTAGGGAGGCGCTGGCGGGGGCGGAGGAGGAGCTGAGGAGGGCGAGGGAGGCCGGGGAGCTGAGGGACCGCCTGGAGGAGCTCAGGGGGGAGGCCGGGGAGCTGAGGGGCGAGCTCGAGGAGATCGGGAGGAGGCTGGAGGAGCTCAGGGGGAGGGCCGGGGAGCTGGGCAGGCTGAGGGCCAGGATCGCGGAGCTGGAGCTCAGGTCCAGGGAGCTCAGGTCCAGGGAGTCCTCGATGGAGGGGGAGCTCCGCCGCATCTCCGGGAGCGCCGCCTGGCTGGAGGCCAGGGGGATAGCCGGGCCCGGCGACCTCGAGAGGCTGAGGTCCGAGGCATCGGCGCTGAGGGAGCTGGTCGGGAGGATACCCCCCGACCCCGCCTCGGCCCCGCTCGAGTCGCTAGCCCTCGACCCCGAGACCTCGGCCATGGCGGCCCGCGCGGCCGAGCTTGCGAGGGCGGCGTCGGGCTACGACGAGTCCAGGTACGCCGCGCTCAAGCGGGACGTGGACTCGGCGAGCGCGGAGCTCGCGGGCCTGGTGAGGGAGATCGGCAGGGCGGAGGGGGAGCTGGAGTCCGTGAGGAGGGAGAGGGCGAGGCGCGAGGAGGCCCTCCGCGTCCTGGGGAGGGCCAAGCGCTACCTGGACCTGTTCGAGAGGATAAGGGACCGCGTCTTCCACAGGGACGGGGAGCTCGCGACCGGGCTCAGGGACTGGGCGATGGAGGCGCTCTCCGACGCGGCGACCGAGCACATGCGCTCCTTCGGCATGGGGATATCCGCGGTCCAGCTGAGGGAGGGCGAGGATCTCGAGATAGTCTGCTACGGCCAGTCGGGGGAGATGAGCGTCGAGCAGATGAGCGGGGGCGAGCGCGTGGCGGTGGCGCTCGCCCTCAGGTTCGCAATGGCGAGGCTCGTGGGCGGCAGCAGGGCGGACTTCGTGATCCTCGACGAGCCCACTGCGAACCTGGACGCGGAGCACAGGAGGAGGCTCGTGGAGCTCGTGGCCTCCATGGGGGGGAGCGCCGGGCCGCTGCGCCAGATAATCGTGATAACCCACGACAGGGAGGCGTTCGAGGAGTCCAGCGTCGAGATACCCGCGATCTTCAGGTTCTCCAGGGGGCCGGAGGGGAGCTCGGTGGAGAGGATCGCCTAGCCCGGGCCCAGGAGGGCCCGGAGCTCCCTTCCGCTGAGGGACCCCTCGACTATCACGTCGTGGCCGTGTATGCTCTCGAGGCTCCTGACCCTCAGGCGGAGCGTCCCGTCCGGGGGGAAGGACGGGTGGGAGCGGGCGAAGCCGAGCGCCGCGAGCCTGAACGCGTCCTCGGCGAACCTGGCCCCCGAGACCGCGCCGTGTATCACGGCCGCCTCGTCGGGCCTCCTGAGGAGGGGGAGCGGCTCGGCGCCCAGCGCGGCCGCCGCGACGGACCTCAGCCTGGAGATGCTCGTTGAGCCGGCCGGCGAGGCCTCCATCCTGAGGTAGGCGCGCTGGGTGTGGGTGGCCGGGGCCGGGCAGCCGCCGGCCGCGGCCCTCATCAGCTCCTCGCCGCACGGGCAGGCGGTCACCCCGAGGACGGCAGCGCCGACCGAGGAGCGGACCGCGCCGGACCTGTCGGCGCTGGCGGACGCCATGGCCAGGAAGCGGGCCGGGGACCTGAGCCCGCTCGCCGGCGCCTCGCCCGCGCGGAAGGCGGAGGCGCGCACGACCACGCGGGCGGTCGATGAGTACTCGTGGAGCTCCAGGAGCCTCGAGGCGGCGGACGACGCGAGGTCCGCCAGCGAGCGAGCGCCCTCCAGGGACTCCAGCACAGCGCGCACGCTCCTGGACATGTTCACCCCCCTCATGCCCGGGGGCAGATCGACGAACGCGTAGACAGTGCCCTCCGAGAGCTCCACGGAGTCCTCCCGGATGCCGGAGAGCGGCACCCTGAGGCCGCCGATCCCCGCGGCGGGGATCCCCAGCGGCACCTCGGGCCTCTCGTACTGGACGTCGCGGGCCCTGCGCGCGACCTCCTCCCAGTCCACGCGGGCGGGCGGCGCGGGCCAGCTATATGCTATGCCCCCGCCCCCGATCCCCCGGGAAATAGGCCGGGCGCCCGGCCTCGGAACTCGAACTCCGACCCCACGCCGCCGACGCGGAACCCGCCGCCCAGCGCCCCCATGAGGACGGCCTGCCCCTCCAGCCCCGTGCAGTGCATCGCCGCCACGACCTCCGGATCCCTGGAGGCGAGGTAGCGCGCGGCCTCCTCCATCCTCGCCCTCCCGAGCCCCACGAAGTGCAGCCCGCCGATGATGGCGCGCAGCCTCCCGGCCCCCGTCAGCTGGAGCCCGTACTCCACGATGTTCTCCACCCCCGAGTGGCCGCAGCCCGTGATGGCCACGAGACCGCTTCCGGCATTCAAGTAGAGCGCCATGTCGTCCGGCACCTCGTCCGCGACCCCGCCCACGTGGCTCGGGCCCCACCTCCTCGGGATGCCGCCGGACGCGATGACGCCCCCCGCCACCTCGCGCGGCTCCCTGATGGCGACCACCCTGGCGTTCCTCCTGCGCAGGTCGTCGGCCGTGAAGCCGGCGCCCCTGGAGAGCGCCACCTCGTGCGCTATGACCGTCAGCGGCCTGGTCCTCATGTCCAGGAGCTTGATCACGCCGCCCGTGTGGTCCAGGTGGCCGTGGCTCAGCACAAGGTAATCGGGGTCGTCCGGGCCAATCCCCAGCGCCCTCATGTTGTTGATCAGCGCCAACCCCGTGAGGCCCGTGTCGTACAGTATCCTCGGCTCGTGCAGGTAGGCGGAGAAGCCCCACTCGGCCAGGAGCCTGGACCCGAGGGACGACGGCTGGGCGGCGCAGTTGTCGACGAGGACCGTGACCCTCACGTCCGGGAAATCGGGCGCCCTCCCATATATCGGTTTCAGATCGGCGCGCCCGGGGCCGCGTCGCTCCGTCGGTCCCTCCATCTCCCGGAGCTCCCCCGCCAGGAGGGCCCTCACCGCCTCCCCCACGGTGTGCCCCTCGGGCATGTAGATCCTGACCCCCTGCTCCGAGAGCCTCCGGAACGCCCCCGGTCCGATGTTGTACGTGATGATGGCGTCCGGCCTCAGGCTGCCCAGGAACCGGGCGAACCCCATCCCCATGCCGTGCGCGTGCCCGTGCTCCTCGTGATGGTGCCCGCGCTCATCCCCAGCGTATGGGTTGGGGATCGACCTGACGGACGCCACGTTCCCGCCTTCGTCCACATCCACCACCACGAGGTAGGGCGCCATCCTCGGATGGGCCGTGATCCTGGAGTCCAGGCCCCTGTCCTCCTTGCTCGGGACCACTATCCTCACGGCCCGCCGGCGGCGGGCTACGGATAAAAAATTTATCGTTCGTTCCCGCGCCGGATCCCCAGGAGCCTGGCGGGGTTCACCGAGCCTATGCGCTCCAGCCCCGCCCTCCCCACGGCCCCCTCCAGGCGCGAGGGCGCCCCCCTCCAGTCCATGATGTCGGCGGGGTAGTCGGTCCCTAGCAGCACCCTGTCCATGCCGACCACCGAGACGAGGAACCTGAGCGCGTCCGCGCCGTAGACGGCGCTGTCGAAGTGCATGGACCTGAGGTAGTCCAGGGGGTCCCTGGCGAGGGAGCAATCGGCCCTGGCCTCGGCGGCCCTCCTGATCCTCCCTACCTGGAACGGGGCCGCCCCTCCGCCGTGCGGGAACACGAGCCTGAGGCGGGGGAAGCGGTCCAGGACCCCCCCGAGGATGACGGACGCCACCGCTATGAAGTCCTCCCCTATAGCCCCCGCCACCACGCCCAGGTAATGCTCCGAGAGCCTGGGATCGCGGGGGATCGAGGGGTGGATGAACGCCGGGATCCCCAAGTCCTCCAGCCTCTCGTATATCGGGTCCATGGAGCGCGACCCGGGGGACGTCCCCGCCATGTCGGACCATAGCAGGACGCCGGAGGCCTCCAGGTCCCAGTGCGCGCGCTCCAGCTCCTCCAGAGCCGCGCGGGCGTCGGAGGGCGGGGGGGAGGACTGCGAGCCGCAGGAACCTCCCGCGGTGAGGCCTCGCCTCGGCCCTCAGCTCCTCGTTCATCAGCCTCGCGGCGCCCGGGGTCAGGGAATGGGGGTCCACCATCGGGAGCAGGACCTGGGCGGAGATCCCCTCCGACTCCATGTCGCGGGCCCTGGAGTCCAGGTCGAAGAGGCCGCGCGGCGCCCTGGCGCGGACTCCCCAGAGCTCCACCGAGTACGCCCCGCCCTCCTCGGACGCCGAGCCGTAGCGCTCTATGAGCCCCCTGGGGATCACGTGCGAGTGCACGTCTATGAGGTCCACCCGCTGGCGCGCGGGACGGCGCCGGAAAAGGGTTCCGCCCGGGGCGCCCTCGGCCCTGCGCGCCCCACTCCTCGAGCCTCCTGCTCAGGGTCCTCGGGCTCACCCCGAACATCCTGGCGATCTTCGACTTGGGCACGCCGAGCCTGAGGAGCCTGTCCACCTCCCTCCTGTCCACCTGCTTGCGGGGCCTCCCGACCGCCTTCCCTTGGAGCCTCGCCCTCTCGAGCCCCGCCTTCGTCCTCTCAGATATCATCTGCCTCTCCAGGTCGTAGAGGATCGAGAGAAGCCCCACGACTATGGCGCGGGCCCTGGGCTCCCTGAGCCACTCCGCCAGGTAGCTCTCCTTGACGGAGTAGACGGTGACGCCCGCCTCTACGCAGTCGTAGAGGAAGTCTATCAGGGTGCGCTGCCTGCGCGAGAGCCTCGAGATCTCGAAGACGACCACCCCGCGGACGATCCCGCCCCGCACCAGGCGCCAGAGCTCCTGGAACCCGGCCCTCTGGTCCTCGGCGCCGCTCTCCACGTCCTCGAGCCTGTAGTCCACGTCGTCCCAGGAGAGCCCCCTGGACTCCAGCCAGCGCTCTATCGCCAGCGACTGGTTCTCGGTCTCCTGCCTCCTGGTGGAGACGCGGAGGTAGACCGCGAGCGGCCTCTCCACCGACACGCCCGGCCTGGGCGCCCGGGGTAAAAATTGGTAGCGCGAAGTCGATTTGTCGCGGTTGTCCACCGGAGTGGGCCGGCCCGCCCCCCGACTCCCAGCGCTGGGCCATCCAGTCCCCCGCCCCCCTCCGGCTCCCCCGAGGACGTCCTCCACCCCTATCAGGCCCAGCGTCGACACGCCGCCTCAGGGATGGCGCGGACGTCGTGGTCTGGCCACGCGCGACCTGCAAGGCACACGTCTCGCGCGCCCTCCGGGCTCTCAACTCCGAGAGCGGGAGGAACGTCGGGCCTCATGGAGCTGGTCTACCGCGCGCGTGGACGATGCGCTGGACGCCTCCCACATCCAAAGGGTGGCCAGGGATGATCCTCATCAATCGTTGCGCAGCTAGATAGAGCGGATTTCCCCGCCCCATGTTTAGGCAGAATTTGCCAGTAAAACTGAAATCTATGACAATTATATCAATTTAGGGACCATCATGGTGGCCGTCGGCCACGAAGTGGTCCTGACGAGCGAGCCGGCCATAGCAAGCGACAGCTCGGGCTCGACAATCCTCGGGTTCGTGAGCGCCCTCCCCGAGAACGTGCTGAGCGACAGGATAGCATCCATGCTCTTCAGCGTGGAGGCCGACGGCGACGGGATCGCCAAGAGGGCGCCTTACGGCCTCGCGAAGGTGGAGGCTAAGCTCCGGGAGCTGGGCATCGACGCGGTCATAGCAAGCCCGTACGAGCTGCACAAGGTGATAGGGGAGAGGACCAGGGTGGTCGGCATATACACGATGGACGGCATGGGCTACAGTTACGGCTCCGGCATCACTTACTGGATCGTCAGGCTGGCCGGAATCCCGTACGTCGGGCTGCCGTTCATAGCGAGATCGTTCAGGTACGTGGTGAGGAGCGCGAACCTCTCCAGGTTCAGGAGGAACTTCCGGATCGTGGTGGGGGGCCCCGCGGCCTGGCAGATAACGGACAGCGGCATGCAGGACGAGCTGGGCATAGATCACGTGTTCGAGGGCGAGTTCGAGCGCGACGGGCCGGCGTTCTTCAGGTCGCTGCTGTCGGGCGAGCCAGTGCCGCGCAGGTTCTACGCGAGGCCCGCCGACGTCGAATCCGTGCCCACGATAGTGACGCCGTCCAATGGGGGGATCGTGGAGGTCACCAGGGGGTGCGGGAGGGGGTGCGCCTTCTGCACGCCCAACATGAGCGGCATGATAAGGTCGTTCCCCTTCGACGGCCACATAGACAGGGAGATAATATTGAACCTCGACAGGGGAGGGGCCGATAACATAAACCTCCACAGCGAGGAGTACTTCAGGTACGGGGCCAGCGGGATAGACCCGCGCCCGGAGAAGGTGCTCGAGCTCACGAGGAGGGCATATGCGCTCGTGAAATCCCGCGGCCGCGACAAGACGATATCGACGGACTTCACGACCGCCGCGGTGGTCGTGCAGGCCCCCCAGCTCGTGAGGAGCGTCGGAGAATACATCAACGAGGGCGGGCGGCGCACGTTCATAGAGATGGGGATAGAGACGGGCTCGCCGACCCTGATCGAGAGGTACATGAGGGGGAAGGCCCTGCCGTACAGGCCCGTGGAATATCCCGAGGTCGTCGAGCGCGCGATCGGAATCCTGAACGACAGCGGGTGGATAGTCGTGGGCACCATGATACTGAACTTCCCCGGGGAGACGGACGACGACATCATAGCTGACCTCGAGCTCCTGGACAGGCTGAAGGGGCTGAGGGTCGTGACTTTCCCCCTGCCCCTCATACCGGTCGCGGCCTTCAGGAGGAGGGGCTTCACCGCGCTGGACGACATCCTGGAGGACCCTCTGAGGAGGGAGTTCGTGCTCAGGGCGCTCCACAAGGCGTTCGATGACCTGAGCGAGGGCGTCAGGATGGTGGCCGCGGGGGTGAGGGACCCGCTGAAGAGGGCGGGGATAATTGCCGCGGGGCTCGTGCTGCTCAGCCTGGTCAGGCGCCGCTACGCCGCGCAGCTGGGCTCCTTGGCGATCCCCCGGCCGGTCCACTCCAATCCCGGCCAGCGCGTCGGCGTCTCGGTGCCGTCCACCCGCCGAGGGACGGGCCTCATTGAGTTCCTTGGCAGACGGCGCGGCTCAACGCGATGGCGGGACGCTCAAGTCGATGTTCACGGCGATCGGTCCTCACGGCCGCGCCCATTATGAGGGTCCTCCTCACGGCGCAGTTCGCCGGCGAGAGGAACAGGCTCTACCTGGCGCTCTCAGTGATAATGCTCATGAACCTGCCCCCCAAGTCCTACCGTCGATAGCCAGGTGGATTAGGCGACGTGCCTTCTGCTTTTAGGAGTTTTGGAGGGCTCCGTTACCTTAAGCTCACCCCCTACCCGAGTGAGAAAATAGGGTGCAGCCCGTCCAGCCACCGCAGCATCCCCTCCCTCCTCCCACATCAGCGGGGGCCTCCCCAGATCCCCGTCCTCGAACACGAAGTCCTGCATGGACGTGAACGCTGACAGCCAGTTATGCACGCGCTCGAACGCCCGCCCGGACGCGAGCCTGCTCTTCCTCGCCGGGAACAGGTCGTCGAACGCCTCCGTCCCGTCCTTGGCGCACTGGACCATGCGCTCCATCAGGTTCCTCAGGGGGCGATCGTAGACTATGTGCTCGGCGCCGGCCCACCTGCAGGCGTCCGCGTACCATCCCGCGCCGTCCGTGTGGATCGGGACCCTGCCGTACCTGCGCACCAACCTCCTGATGAAGAGATAGGCATCGATCGAGTTCCCGCGCCAGCTCACGTGGAAGTCGAGCATCGCATGGAGGTCGGGCTCGAAGGCGACCCAGATCCACGCGGGGGTCCCTCCCAGGTCCACCATCGTCTCATCAATGAATATGCGACGCACTTCCCTCGGGTCGGCGCCGATGGATCCGAGGATGGGGCCGAGCCTCTGCGCCCACCTCCACATCGAGGCGTGGCTCCTGCTGACGATGAGCCTCAGGGCCCTGGCGGCCCTCCTCAGCGAGGGGCCCGAGAAATGCAGATAAACAGCGTAGGCCATGACCGGAAGGGGAGTCCTCCTCCTGATCTGGATTGGATTTGCGGTCATGGAAAATCGGGCGGAGGGCTCCCCTCGGATTTAGGCTCATCGATCGGCTTAAGGTAACGGAGCCGCGAGATGGCGGGCAACGCGTAAATATCGTATCAGATATCGGGCGCGATATGGAGTACAAGTGGGTCGTCCTCACCAACACGACCCTCGGCGTCATAATGTCCTCGATGAATATGTACATAGTGCTGATATCCCTCCCCGTAATATTCAGGGGGCTCGGGATAAACCCATTCCTCCCCGGGGAATTCGCCTACCTCCTATGGGTCCTGATGGGATACAGCGTCGTGATGGCGTCGGTGCTCGTTACGTTCGGCAGGATATCCGACATGTACGGGAGGGCCAGGGTCTACGTGTGGGGGTTCATCGTGTTCGCCGCGGCGTCGGTGCTCCTCTCGCTGATACCGAGCGGCTCCGGGAACTCGGGGGCGCTCCTGCTGATAGTCCTGAGGCTCGTGCAGGCCGTCGGAGGGGGGCTCCTGATGGTGAACAGCACCGCGCTCCTCGCCGACGCGTTTCCACCCCGGGAGAGGGGAAAGGCGCTCGGGCTCAACCAGGCGTCGTTCATAGTGGGGTCGTTCCTCGGGCTCATAGTGGGTGGCCTCCTGTCGAGCTACGACTGGCACCTGGTCTTCTTGGTGAGCGTGCCGTTCGCGGTCGCGGGCGCGCTGTGGTCGCTATTCAGGCTCAGGAGGACCCCGGGGACCGGCGCGGTGTCCCTGGACGTGGCGGGGAACCTGACGCTGGCCGCGGGCCTGCTCGCGATATCGCTCGGCCTCACGTACGCGCTCATGCCCTACGGGAGCTCGCAGATGGGATGGGGGAACCCGTGGGTCATCGCGTCGTTTCCGCTGGGCGCGCTCCTCTTCGTCCTCTTCACGATCAGCGAGAGGAGGGCCAAGGCGCCTCTCTTCGACCTGTCCCTCTTCCGCGTGAGGCCATTCACCTACGGATCCATAGCGCTCTTCCTCAACTCGCTGGCGAGGGGCGCGATAATGTTCCTCGTGGTGATATGGCTCCAGGGGATATGGCTCCCGCTCCACGGATACTCTTGGGAGTCGACGCCGTTCTGGGCGGGCGTCTACATGATGCCCATGCTTATCGGGACGGTCATCATGGCCCCCATCGGGGGGATGCTGACCGACAGGTACGGCGCGAGGGCCTTCGCCACCCTCGGCATGGTGATGATGGCCGCGTCGCTCCTCGCGCTCGCCGCGCTCCCGTACAATTTCAGCCTCCCCGAGTTCGAGGCAATCTTGTTCGTGAGCGGGCTGGGGGGCGGCCTCTTCTCCGCGCCGAACACGACCGCGATAATGAACTCGCTGAGGCCGCAGGACAGGGGGACCGGGAACGGCATGAGGCAGACCTTCAGCAACGTGGGATCCACGATAAGCATGGCGCTGTTCTTCTCGACGCTCATAACGTTCTTCACGATGTACGTCCCGGGGGAGATAGCGTCCGCTGCCGCGTCACATGGCCTCCCGGGCCAGGTGGCATCGTTCCTCTCCTCGATACCGGCCAGCGGCCTCCTGTTCGCTGCATTCCTAGGGGTGAATCCCGCCTCGGCCCTTCCGCAGTCAGCGCTGGCGCTCCTCCCGCCGAGCGCCGTCCAGCTGCTGAACTCCAAGACCTTCCTCCCATCCGTGATAGGGCCGCCGTTCATGGACGCGCTGAGGATCTCGATCTACATTTCCGCGGCGCTCGTGGCTGTGGGCGCGATGTTCTCGTGGATGAGGGGCGGGAAGTTCGTCTACGAGGAATCCGGGGCCTCCGAGCGAGCTCCTAATCCCACTCCGGCGGACGCCTCCAGTTCACGGGGGCGAAGCCGATGTCGACGCTAACCCGTGGTGGCCTGCGACTGCGTTGCACGCGGCCGCTGGCCTCCGAAGGAGCTGCAGATCTACTTGTGGAAATACATTATTATTCTAGATTATTCTAGAAAAGCATTGCTTGGCGCGTCCATCGATGGGGCGAGCGGCGCCTGAGCGCTGCCGCGGATGCCCCGCAGATCGCCGATCCATCGCGCCCCGATGCGCCGCCCTCCGGGACCCGTGCCCGCTGCGCCGCGCGACCCACCCATCTGATTGGGGAGCGGAGGCGCCTTGAGGACCTTGAGGGTATCTGGCGCCGATGTCCGCGAATCGGCACGGCGACGACCGCTGCCGGGTGATCGTCGCGCGGGCCGCGCCCTCCCCAGCAGCCCCTCGAGCTCCCCCTCCACGATCCCCAGGGCGTCGAGCCCCATGCCCTCCGCGCGGATCAGCGCGTACCCCATGGCCACGCCCTCCTTGACGTACCCCCTCTCGAAGGCCCTGAGCCCCTCCATGCGCGACCCGGCGAACGAAGTCCTGGAGTGCTCGACCGCCCCCACGCCCACCTCCCTCGCGAGGCCGAGCAGGTCCGACTCCGGGTCCTCCACTATCCACTTGGTGGTCAGGATCCTCAGCCTGCCCGCGTCCCCTCCCATGGCCCTGTAGAGGGCGGCCGCGGCCGCCATCTGGGTGCCGCCCGCGAGCGCGACCTCGCCGCCGGACTCTGCGGCGCCGAGGGCGATCGCCGCCAGCGCCAGGTGCACGGGGTCCCCGACCTCGGCCGCCGCTGAAATGGCGTCCAGCGGAGGGGATATGCGCGATACCGCCTCGCGCACCACCGCCTCCTTCAGCGCCTTCGGGTTGCGGGGGGCGGCGCTGCTGGTCCTCCCCCAGGCGTCGTATCCCAGGGCTATGAGGATCGCCATGGCGGTCGTGGTGCCGCCCGGCATGGACTCCCCCAGGACCAGCCTTCCGAGGGGCGCTAGCTGGGACCCCAGGAGGCGGGCGTTGGCTGCCAGCTCCTCGGCCGCCGCGCGCGGCATTGCCCCGCGCCTTATGTCCCCTCCCGGGACCCCGCCGAGGGCGACGCGCGGCACCCTGGGCGGGACCCTGGATCCGGCGTCCACGACGATCTTGGGGACGCCCGCGGTGAGGGCCCTGGTGATGACCGCGGGGGTCGGAATCCCATCGGGCGTCGTGGGCACGACGCCGAGGGTCCGGGTCCTCCCGAGCAGCAGGTACTCGGCGTCAAGCGCCGGCGTGTAGTGGGTGGCCTCCGGGCTGGGGCCGGCGATCGAGATCCCCGGAATCAGGGAGACGTCGGTCGTCCCCACGACGAGGACGAGCACATCGCGCACGGGGGGCGGCGCCAGCCGCGCCTAATGAGCGTTCGGCTCAGCGGCGCCCGCCGACCAGGTAGCCGCCGAACGCGAGGGCCCAGAGGAGGACCGGGTACACTATCATCCTCTCCATCCCCCCGGGGCCCAGGCCCATGTAGTACTGGCCCGCGTAGAGCACCAGCGAGGCGAGGGCGGCCGCGCCCAGGACGGCGGACGCCGCCCCGAGGCCGCGCGGCTGCGCGCCGTACGAGAACAGCGCCGCGAGGCCCCCGAACAGGAACGTCACCAGCGAGAAGATCGTGTGGAGCCCGTGGGGGGAGCCCTCCGGGAACAGGCCGACGCCGATGGCGCCGACGCCCGCCAGGATCACTGCGACCGTGAACGGCCTCCTCATGGCCCCCAGCAGGAGGGCGCCCGCCGTCGCCACGAGCGCGCCGAGGATGATTATGGAGGAGTTGAAGATCGGGGCCGTGGCCCCGACGCCCAGGTCGCTTATGTAGTTCGAGTGGACGCTGTATCCGGGGCTCAGGGCCTCCGAGATCACCATCGAGATTATGAACTGCATGGTCCCGAGCGAGACCAGGTAGCCCGCCAGCCTGACGCGGTCCACCGGGGATGGCGGGCGCGGGCCCCGATAAACGTTGCGACGCCGCGCATCGCTTCACGACCAGGACGGGCCTCCTGGACCTCGTCACTATACCCATCGAGACGCTGCCCAGGAGAGCCCTCTTCAGCGCCGAGAGCCCCCTGCTGCCCGTCACTATCAGGTCCGCGCCGATAGAGTCGGCGTGCTGCAGCACCGCCTCCACAGGATCTCCCACCAGCACGGATCCCTCCGCCTCCACTCCCCTGGACCTCGCGGCGGCGACCGCCTCGCCGACCTCGCGCTCCGCACGCTCCCTCATCTCCCCGATCAGCCTGTCATCGAGCTCGAGCCCGACCAGAGTCCCCGTGTCCACGACCTTGACCACGTGGAGGCTGGCGCCGCAGGCCGCAGCCAGGTCCACCGCGACGCCGAGGGCCCTCCTGGCGTTCTCCGATCCGTCGTATGCCAGGAGCAGTCTACCGAGCATCGCCCCGATGTGCGGGGGCGGATCCTTAAATCGAGTTCCATCGCCATCTGGGCGACGGCGCGCCCCTTCGCGCTCCGGCGACTAACAATTATTAGCGCGGGGCCCGCCGCCCGCGCGTGGACCGGCGCGGGGGACCCAGGGTCTCCTTCGGGCCGTCGTGGATAGCTCTCCTGACGGAGGTCGATACAGCATCGATAGTGACCGGGCTGCAGGTGGGGGCAGCGCAGGGCTGCCTGATGGCGCTCGCCGCGCTCGCGCTGGCCGTGCCGCTCTTCTTCGTGCACGAGGTGGCGGGCTCCATGGGTCCGGCGTCCGGGATGGGCTTGGGAGGCGCCCTCAGGAAGCTCTTCGGGGCGAGGGCCGCGTACGCATTCGCGCTCCTGATGTCGCTATCGGACGTCGTGGGCTATGCGGCGCAGTACGCGGGCATAGCCCTCGCGCTGCGCATGATGGGGCTGCCGGTCGTCCCCGGGCTCCTGGCCGCGCTGCTGGCCACCGTGGCGATAGCGCGGCGGTCCGGCAGCTGGCATCTTAGGGCGGCGCTGCTCGTGCTGAGCGCGTTCCTGGTCGGCACTGTGATGGCGTCTGCGGCCGGTTCCTTCACCCTTCTGGCGCGCTCCTGCGCATCGGGAGGGCCAAGGCCGGGCGCGCAGTTCTACTTCATGCTGGCGGCCCTGGCCGGGGCGACGATATCGCCGTGGTCGATAGCGTTTCACTCCGGGGCCCGGAGGATCCGCGCGGAGACGCGCGCCCTGAGGGCGGAGGTGCTGGCCGGGTCCCTGGCTTCCCAGGCGATAATAACCATGGCGATAATCACCGGCGCTGCCCTCGGCGGAACTTTGTCGCCCGGGAACCTCGCCGGCGCCCTCAGGCCGCTCGGCCATGTGGCGCCGTACGTGCTCGGCGCCGGGTTCATCGGAGGAAGCCTGCTGGCGCTCGCAGCGATATCGCTGTCATCCACGTGGAGGACCATAGGGGTCCTCGGGGCCAGGAGGGGGGCGGCTGTGTTCGAGCTGACGCCGGTGATCGAGGGAGGGGCGGCCATGGCGGTGGTCGTCATCGCGGGGAATCCAATAGACCTCATGGTGGACCTCATGGTGGCCGTGACACTGATGCTGCTGCCGCAGCTCTACCTGCTGGGGCGCGTGGCCTCGGAGGAGATCATGGGCCAGCACAGGCTCAGGGGGCTCAGGGCGCTGGCATACTGGCTCTCCTCCACATTCATAGCGCTGAGCGGCGCGCTCGCCGTCGCTATGACCGTTAACTATCCAGCCCTCGCGACAGGGCTTCCCGCCTCATGGCCACGCCCTGTCCGCTGAAAGCGGGTAGAGGGCGGAGCCCCAGGATCATGAGCCCGCCCTCGTCGGGGGCGCGGCCTCCCGGGGTGCTCCTACACCTCAGCCTAGTCCCCACGGCCTCGAAGACTCCCATGCCCCGACAGTGCCCTCCCGATGTGCGCCGCACGCGACCGCCGCTCCGCCCCGGGCGGCGCACGGTGCCGCGCCCATCCATCCCGCCTTTGCGCGCTGAAAATCGCGCGAAAACGAATTATTACCCTGAGGCAATCGTTCGCGCAGCGGGCATGGGCGCCAGGAACCTGGAATCGGTGATCGCGGAGCTCGTGAGCGTGGAGAGGCCCGCCGGCCTCCTGGCGCTCTCCGCGGCCGTCACGCTCGGCCTCTACGCGCTGGGGCTCCTGATGCTCAGGGTGCCGGCGCTCGGCGGCCGCTACATATCCGTGTTCCCCGCGGCGCTCGCCGTGATATTCGCGCTCGCCGTCTACGGCCGCAGGTCCAGTGTGAGCGCGCTGAAGCTGTACCTGGTCACGATGCTCATGTCGTACGTGACGATCGCGGCGCTCGCGGCCCCGCCCGGCTTCTACACGGCGCTGGCGTCCCCATCCACCGTGTCGCAGTTCGTAGAGCAGGTGGACAGCTTCAGGTCCGCTTACACGACGCTCCCGTCGATGTCGTTCGCGATATTCAGGCACAACCTCGAGATAGACCTCCTGTCGTACGTGCCGATAGTGGGCGCGGCGCTCCTCGGCTTCTCCATGATGGACACCTCCTCGCTCGTGTGGGCGGTCAGCGCTTCCTCCATGTGGAGCGGCTATCACCTGTGGTACGCCTACGTGCTCTCCATCCTCCTCGCCCCCGACACCTTCACGGAGTTCTCGTCCTACGCGATAGCCATGGCCGGGGGTTTCGAGCTCTACATGGCGCTGACCGGAGGGGGTCGCCGCAGGCTCCGGCTGTCCCTGGCGCTGCTGGCGCTCTCCATATGCTTGCTCTACGCGTCCGCCGTCATCGAATCGTGGCTCATACTGTACGTGGGGCTCCGACGTCGCCGGGCCGCCCCCGATCTCAACGCTAAAATACGGCGGCGTCCCGTCGGCGGGCAATGTCCAAGGTCCGCATACACGTCCACTCGTTCGAGGGCCGCAACTCCATGATCATCTGGCTCGGGGGGAGGCCCGTCCTGGTGGTGAGGGACGGCGACCGGTTCTACGGCATGGACGCTGTGTGCGCCCACATGGGTTGCGCGCTGCTCTCCGAGGCCCGGGGGACGACCGCCATCTGCCCGGCGCACGGCGCCAAGTACGACGTGAGGACAGGTCAGATGGTGGAGCCCCCGCAGATCAAGCCCGAGGTCCCGTGCGAGCAGGAGGAGATAAGGGTCCCGCTGAGGACCTACAGGGTCACGGTCGGGCCCGATGGACTGCTGGACGTGGAGCCAGCCCATTAGGCCTCGCGCGGCGCGGACCCGGAGCCGCGTTGGCCCCCTCCCAGCCCTGAAGGGCGAGGTTCGTCGCTTCAATATCAAGGACGCAGCGGCGCGGCCGCGCGGGATCAGCCTCCTAGGGCGAGCTCCCGTGGTGTCAGAGCGGTGATCAGTACAATTAGTAGCCGCCAATAATCTTTATATTACGCTTTCGTCCCGTTTGGGAGTGAGATGAGAAGGAGCGCTATCTCCAGGGCCGCGCTCTGGACCATAATAGCCGTCGTGGTAGTGGTCGCGGTGGTCGGCGGGGTGGCCGCCTGGTACGTCACCAGGCCCCCTCCGCCCCCTCCGACACCCACCCCGACGCCCACTCCCACCCCGACGCCGACGCACGCGATAGTGGGGCAGGTGACGATCGGGGTCGCCACCTGCCTGACCGGTCCGTTCGGAGCCGCTGGCGGGCAAATATTGAGGGCGGCTCAACTGGTCCAGGACCAGGTGAACGTGCAGGGCGGGATCTACCTGGCGAACGGGCCGAACGGGCCGGGCAACTACACGATAAACCTAGTGTGGACCGACGACCAGACGAACCCCTCCGTCGGGCCGACGGCGCTCCTCCAGCTGTACACCACCTACCACCCGGCCGTGGTGATAGGCACTGTGTTCTCGGGCGTCATGTACGCCGAGCTGCCCGTGATCAGGCAGTACAACATAGTGTACATCCCAAACATAGGGGGCGTCGGAGGGGTAACGGTGTCCTCGACCAACTACAACCAGCCGCTCACGCAGAATGACATGATCATGCACATCGAGCCGACCGCTTACATGTTCGGGGCGCAGATAGCGGAGTTCCTCCACAAGTACAAGGACCAGATAAATCCGACGGGGCCCATCAGGATAGTATACCTGGGCAAGCAGGGGGAGCCCACCGCCGTGGACGAGTTCAACGGGCTGAATCAATCCATATACGCGATGGGGCTCCAGAACGAGGAGGAGATAGTCGACGTCGAGTGGATCCCGGCGACCACGACCGGCTTCGAGTCGGTGCTGAGCAGCGTCGCCTCACGGAATCCCAACGTGTTAGTGATAGCCGTGCCGCCTCCGCAGGTGGTGGGCATCCTTCAGCAGGGGGTCAGCTTCCCGCAGCTCCAGAACACCGTGGCCATCGCCTGGACGCCGGCGGATGATCCTAACGTCTATCGGCTCATAGGCAAGGCGGCGAGCTACTATCACTACTTCGTGATCGCGAACCTGCCGGCCACTGCCAACACGTCCAATGTGGCGCTGAACCAGCGCTGGCAGGTGTTCAGGAACGAGTACTTCGCGTTCGCCGGCGCGCCCTTCGGCTCGCTGGGCTCCTTCGGATTCGATCAGATGTACATGTCGCTCGCCGCCCTGATGAAGGCCGGCACCACCAATGCGAGCGCGGTGATAAGGGCGTTCGAAGGGCTGAGGCCCAGCGACGTCCCGTGGCCGCTCGCCAACGTCTACACGCCGTTCCCGCCCAACAACACGCTCCTAGGGCCGCCCTCCGCGGGGGTCCTCTACCACTCAGTCAACATGACGTACTTCTGGGTCGAGGCGTTCTACAACTCGACCAGCAGCTCCGTCTACACGCGGGTGGTCTGGCCGCCCCAGTACGCGACGATGCAGCCGGTGCTGTGAAGCCTCTCGCGTGAATTTTATATAAATATTTTTATTTCAGCACTTCCTCTCTCCAGCTCCTTCCGGGGCGCCGACCTTATAAGAGACATGGTAGTGATCCTCTAGTAGTCGTGCGGCCATGCGGCCAACGCCCCTCAGGCTGACGGTGGGTCCGCTGATGTCCAACTCCTACTTGCTGTGCGACGGCCCGGAGTGCCTGCTCGTCGATCCCGGCGGCGATCCCGAGGCCCTGCTGGGCGCGGTTGGGCGCAGGAGGCTGAGGGCGGTCATCGCGACGCACATGCACTTCGATCACGTCTGGGGGGCGAGGCGGATCGTCGATGCCACCGGGGCGACGTTCATGGTGCACCGCGCCGACTGGGAGATCGCGGGGGACCTGCTGTCTCTGGCGGAGGAGCTGGGCTTCTCGGCCCCGGAGATCCCCCGGTCTGCGGAGTTCCTGGAGGACGGCCAGGTGCTTTGGCGCGGCCTCAGGGTCATTCACGCGCCGGGGCACACGCCCGGCTCGCTCTGCCTGATGGGCGACGGTTTCCTGCTGACCGGCGACACGCTGTTCGCCGGCTCCGTGGGGAGGGCCGACATCCCGTGGTCCGACCCCGACGCGCTCCTGCGCTCCGTGTGCCGCATTTATAGGGAGGTCCCCCATCACTACACGATACTTCCGGGCCACGGCCCCCCATCGACGGTGGGCGCGGAGGCCGAGCACAATCCGGTGATCAGCGCCCGCGCCTGCGGCGATCGGTCCAGCAGCGCGATCCTGTAGCCGTCGTAGGACCTCACCTCCCTGCAGCCGACGTCGATGGACGCGCCAAGCCTCCTGACCTGCGTGACCAGCGAGTGGTACTCGCCGGCCTCCCCTATTGGGCTTATGCCCATCCTCCTCGCGTCCGCGAGGAACGGGCCGAGCTCGCCGCGGCTGACGCGCCTGCACACGAGCTCCCGGGCCCTCTCCTCAGCCCCTATCACCATGAACGAGAGCTCCTCCAGCTCCCCCTCGAGGGCCCTCTCCTCGTCCATTCCCCAGAGCGGCTCCGAGAGCTCCGCGCCCGCCTCCGCCGCCAGCGCCTCCATGTACCTCAGGTGGTCCTCCACGCCCTGGTCGCCAGCCACTATGCGTGAGACGCCGAGCGATCTCATGAGCGCCGCCTCCTCGGCCATCTCCCTCCCCCTGTGGACCCTGAGCACCACCATGGGGACCGACATGGCGCCCGCCAGCTCCAGGGCCTTCGAGATGTTGATCAGGTGCGGCGACGGCCTCGGGAACTCGTAGACGAAAGTGACGAACAGGTCGACCGGCCACTCCAGCAGCGCGGCGTAGACCGAATCCTTCCCGCCCGAGAACAGCGCGGCCCTCAGCGCCATCCCTGTCGCGCGCGTCCCGACTCGTTTTTATTTAACTCGTGCCCAACCGCCGCGATGCCCGAGCCCGTCTACGGGATCTACCGCATCCCGATAGAGCGCGTGAACGGGAACTCCTACCTCGTCGTCAGGGGCGACGAGGTGATCGTCGTGGACACAGGGATCCCCGGGAACGCCGAGAGGATAATCGGGGAGGTCGGGGCGCTGGGGCCCGGGAGGAGGATCTCCGCGATAATACTCACCCACTACCACCTGGATCACTCGGGCTCGGCGGCGGATCTGGGGGCCGCGACCGGCGCCAAGGTGTACGTCCACGAGGCCGACGCGCCGTTCGTGAGCGGCGAGCGGAGGCCGCCGCTCCCCCCGAATGTCCCGAAGGAGACGCTGGACGCTTACTCGCAGATGAGGCCCGTGCGGCCCGATGTGGTCCTGAGGGATGGGGACGTCGTGTTCGGCTTCCGCGTCGTGCACCTTCCAGGTCACACGCCCGGGTCCATAGCGCTCTACGACGGCAGGGCCCTTTTCGCCGGGGACAACGTGAACGTGAGGGATGGATCCATAGTGGGATCGCCTGCGCCCTACGACTGGGACAGCTCGATGGCGAAGGAGAGCCTCGGGAGGCTCCTGTCCCTCGAGTTCGACGTCCTGCTCCCGGGCCACGGCCCGCCGGTGATCGGGGACGCGGCCGCTAAGGCCAGGAGCGCCCTCAAGGTCCGAATGCCCGATCTTCGAACGCTGACGTTGAGCGCTCCCGCCGCAGCGCGGGAGTCGAGGTCCGCTCCCAATGTGATTCGTATAATAAGGTATTATAAAGCGCAATCTCCACCCCTCCCTGCATAGAATGCGCGGGGCGGGGGCATCGGGGGATTACGCGGCGCTGGTCCCCGATGGATACTACAGGACCGCCTGCAGGGCCTGCGCGCACGGCTCATGCGGCGTCACGGTGGAGGTGAGGGGCGGGAGGCTCGCGTCCATCAGGGGCGACCCATCGGATCCGGTGAGCCGCGGTTACGTGTGCGCGAAGGCCCTCGCGTCGAGGGAGCTCCTGGAGAGCCCCCTCCGCATCAGGAGCCCCATGATCAGGGATGGCGACCGGTGGAGGGAGGCCTCCTGGGACGAGGCCCTCGACCTGATCGCGACGAGGCTCTCCGAGATACGCGACGAATACGGACCGGAGGCCATAGCCGTGGCGACCGGCACGAACCGCGACTTCAACCACTGGCTCTACGGGTTCGCCGGCGCGCTGGGCACCCCCACTATCGTCAACGCGGCCAACGAGTGCTACATCCCGCGCGTGACGCTGAGCCGCATGCTCGTGGGGGATCTGCCGGTGGTCGACTACGACGGCGATCCCCGGCTCGTGATGGTCTGGGGCGCGAACCCGACGGAGTCGAACCCGGACGAGTACAAGTATCCCCAGCTCGACGCGGCGCTCAGGAGGGGCGCCGAGCTCGTAGTTGTGGACCCCAGGAGGACGGCACTCGCTGCTAGGGCCGACATCTGGCTCAGGGTGAGGCCCGCCGCGGACCTCCCGCTCGCGCTCGGGATGGCGAAGGTGATAGTGGAGGAGGGGCTCTACGACCGCGACTTCGTCGAGAATTACTCCTGCTGCTTCGGCGAGTTCCGCGACCGCCTGTCCAGGATATCGCACGCCTGGGTGGAGGAGGCCTCGCGCGTGGGGCGCCGGGAGTACTCGAGGGCCGCCGAGGAGTACGCGACCGCCAAGCCCGCGGCCATCCACTGGGGAGTCGGGGTAGAACAGGGGGCGAACGCCGTTTATGCGGATTACGCGCTCCTGGACCTGGTCGCGCTCACCGGGAACCTGGACGCGCCGGGCGGCAACGTGATCTTCGACCCGCCGCCCGTGGTCCCGAGCGGCGACATGTTCCCCGGGCTGCCGGAGGGGGCCAGGGCCAGGACGCCGGGGAGGGAGTACAGGATGGCCTGGGAGATCACAAGGCCGCCGCTCTACTTGATATGGGACGCGATCCTGACGGGGAAGCCGTATCCCGTGAGGGCGATGTTGGTGTTCGCCGCGAACCTCCTGGTCACGAGGCCCAACTCCCTGAAGATATGGAGGGCGCTGCGCTCCCTGGACTTCTTGGTCGTGGCTGACATGTTCATGACCCCCACCGCGAGGCTGGCGCACGTCGTGCTGCCCGCCGCGTCGTGGCTCGAGCGCGATGAGATAGCGGACTATCGCAAGCACCACGGCCGCGCCTTCGCCAGGAGGAGGCTGTTCCGGGTCGGCGGGGCCAGGAGCGACGCCGAGATCCTCCTGGACCTGGGGAGGAGGATGGGGCTCCCGGGCTTCAAGTGGGGGAGCGTCCGCGAGTTCCTGGACGAGGCCCTGCGCCCCTCCGGCCTCACGTGGGATGAGTTCTCCTCCGTGGGGCGCCTGAGGGGGCCCGTCCGCTATCGCAAGTACCGCGCGTCGGGATTCCCCACACCATCGGGGAAGTACGAGTTCGTGAGCGGGAAGCTGGAGGAGTGGGGATACCCCGGGTTCCCGGAGTTCAGGGACCCCCTCTCCACGGACGATCGCTACCCATTGATCCTGATAACGGGCGCCAGGAGGCTCCCGTACATGGCGTCGGAGGGGAGGCAGCTGAGGTCGCTGAGGAGGCTCCGCCCGTGCCCGGAGGTGGAGATCCACCCGGAGACCGCGGCCAGGCTGGGGATATCGGATGGCGACTGGGTCGCCATAGAGACGGGGAACGGGAGGATATACCAGAGGGCCAGGCTGAACCCCTGGCTGGACCCGCAGGTCGTGTCGGCCGAGTACGGGTGGTGGTACCCGGAGATGGAGGACGACAGGTCGTGGACCCTCTCCAACGTGAACGTGCTCACGAGCGACGGCCCGCCGCTGGATCCCCTCATGGGCGGGGCCCTGCTCAGGGGGCTGGCGTGCAGGGTGGAGAGGGCGGGGCCCGGGGAGGTCCCCCTGGACGATGAGTGCAGGCCCCGCCGATCGCGGCCCAGGGACCCGAACCCGCGGCCGCCTGGTTAAGGGCCCGGCGCTCAGCCGGGGCGGAGCTACGGGCCCGCCCTCGGCGAGCGGCCCTCTCCACGTCAACCTGCCGGAGCGCATAGGGCCATTGCCTTAAAGACTAATCGATGAGCTTGGATTCGAGGGAGCAATCCGCCTATCCGATGACCTCAGATCCAGATCCGGGGGATTCCTCATCACCGCGCGCTGCTCACAGCACCCCTCGGGTGGAGGCTTCGAGCGAGCCTCCGATGGCCCGCGAGCTGGCCATCGCGCTCACGTCCTCGCGGGGCTTCGCGCTCGGCAACCGGGATCCGGGGGGCGCCCGCTCGAGCGGAGGGAGGACGCGCCCAGGCGGCTGGACGCGCTGCGCCCGATAACCTCGCCCGGGCGGGAGTCGGGCTTGAGGCGACGGAGCCCCGGGGAAGCGAGCAAAGTTAATATACATCGATTAGAGATGACCTAATTGATGAAGGGTGGCCCTAAAATACTGACCAAGAAGGAGAGGGACTGCCTCCTAGCGATATATCGTGACCTGGAGTCATCGGGCCTGCCCCCGAGGCTCACGGACGTCGCGAGGGCCATGGGCGTCAGGCCGCCCACCGCGCTGGAGCTCATCAGGAGGCTGATGGAGAAGGGCGTGGTCGAGAGGAGGAGGGGGCTGATAGCGCTCTCCGAATCCGGCAGGAGGGAGGCGCTGAACATACTTGCCGTCCACAGGGCGCTCGAGGTCTTCTTCGCTGGATGCGGCATGAGCGCGGACGAGGCGTGCAGCCTCGCGGGCCAGATCGACTACATCGTCGAGAGCAGGCTGCCCCCCGGGAACTTGCTGGAGGCGCTGGGGAACCCCACCCAGTGCCCCCACGGGTACCCCATACCGGGGGGATCCGCGCGGAGGTGACCCGAAGTGGAGCTCGCGCAGCTGCTGGGCCTCAGCGGGATGGGCCTCGCCGGCCTCCTGCTCCTATCGTACGTACTGGGCCTGCTGCACGGGGCGACGCCGGATGAGCACACATGGCCCATAACCTTCTCCTACTCGGTGGGAACCTTCTCAACGAGGGGAGGGGCGAAGGCCGGCCTCGTCTTCTCGTCGGGATTCACGCTGCAGCGCGCCATATTGACCGAGCTCGCGTACTTCGCGCTCGCCTCGATCCTGAATACCGCGCTGTTCTTCGGCCTCGTATACGTGGTCGTCGGGATCGTCATGCTGGCCGCGGGCCTCTACATAGCCAGCAGGGGGAAGTACCTCCACTGGCACTACATGGAGGAGAAGCTGGGCGTCGCGCTCGGGATCCACAGGAAGGGGAGCGTCGCCCAGAGGAGGGAGTTCGAGCACGAGGTGAACCCCGTGTTCTCGGAGTTCTCAGAGGCCGGGGGCCTCACGAAGCCCGTGCCGGTGAAGCTCGCGTTCCTGCACGGCCTGGTCGCCGGATGGGGCGTGGGCGCGTACGCGCTCATGCTCATGACCACGGTGGCGCCCGCGATGCCGAGCCCCCTCCTCGCGTGGATGCCCGGGGCGCTCTTCGGGGTCGGCACCATGACGATGCAGGTGGCATGGGGCGCCGGATTCGCGCGGTGGCTGACGTCCATGAAGCACCTGAGCCGGGAGGGAGTGGCGCTCGTGGGCAAGACCATAACGTACTACGTCCTGACGTACGGCGGCATCGTGTTCGCGGCGGCGGGCGCGCTCGTGATGGCGTTCCCATGGGTGCTCAACCTGTCGCTGCCCACCGGCGTAGGCATCCCCAACCTGGACGCGATAGACATAGGGTTCGTGCTGGTCATAGCGACGGTCGCGGTCCTGGGGTTCGCCGGGTACCGGATGGGGGTCAGGAGGGCGCGTTCCCTCGGCCTGGTGTCGCCGGGCAATCGATATCGATATCGATGTAGACATAAAGCGTATATTCCCAGGGCCTCAGGCCCCTGCCATGAGGCGCAGCGCGATCGTGGCCCTGATACTCGCATCCCTCATCGTCGCGGTGCCCGCGCGGATGGTCGCCGCGTCCGCCGGGCCCCTCATCATCTCCGGCTCCACGTGGGGATCGCAGGGATCCCCCATGGCCACCGAGCCGGGCTCCACGTACGTCCCCTACACCGTGTACCTCACTAACGCGGGACAGTACCCGGCGGAGAACGCCTCCATAAGGCTTTATCCGACGTACCCGATCAGCTTCTCGCCCGGCGCCGCGCGGACGATCAATTTCACCTACATACCCCCGGGGGCCACGGTCCCCGCGGTCTTCTACCTGAACGTGGCGCCCGGCGCATCCGACGGCGTCTACAACATCTCCGCGTTCGTCAACTACACGGTCGTCTCGTATAGGGGCTCCACCGTCTACAATTACACGCAGCAAATGCAGGCGCCGGTCACCCTCTACGCGGCGCCCGTCGCGTACGCCGCCTACTGGGGCTCCCAGTCCTCGCCGGCCGCGGCCTACCCGGGGATGCAAGGCTCCTCGCTCACCGTGGTCGTGGGCAACTCGGGGACCGGCCCGGCTTACAACGCCACGGTGTCCATCTCCGCCTCCGGCCCCATAGACCTGGTCACCGACAGCGTGAGCGTCGGCACCATCCCGCCGGGCTCGCAGGTGCCGGTCTCGTTCGTGGCCGGGGTCTCCCTGAACGCCACGACCGGGGAATATCCGGTCAACGTGACCATCCGCTACAACGGCGGCCTGAGCGCGTCGAGCATAGTCTACGTCCCCGTCTCCCTGGCGCCCGCGGTGTCCGTCCAGGGGTACGGGCTGGCGCAGGGCAAGGCCTTCCCGGGCGACGACGACGTCGCGCTCCAGGTATACCTCGTCAACACGGGCAACGTGACCGCGCGGGACGTCGCAGCCACGGTCTCGCTGCCGAGCCCTCTCGAGCCGGCCTACCCGGGATCCACCCAGGAGGTGGTCGGGATGCTGCCCCCCGGCCAGCCCGTCCCGCTGACCTTCAGGTTCGACGTCCCTCAGGGCGCCTCCTCCCCGGAGGACCTGTACGTCCCGCTCTACGTCACGTACGAGGGCGGCGCCGCGAGCTTCCTGATACCGGTCCGCGTGAGCCCGCTCGCGGACTTCGCGGCCGAGCCCTACTCGGTGCCCCAGCTCTCGCAGGGCGCCTCGGACGTCAAGGTCTCATACAAGATAACGAACGTCGGGAACGTCACGGCGAAGTTCGTTTCGGCTCAGCTCGTGCTGCCCAACGGGCTCTCGGGGAACGCCTTCACCTACGTCGGGGATCTGCCGCCCGGGGGGAGCGGCCTGGCCACCTTCAGCCTCGACGTGTCCTCGGGCGCGCCCGTCGGCAACTACTCGGCCATACTGGAGCTGACGTGGATCCAGTCGAATGCGCCGGGGAGGCAGTTCACCCAGGAGATACCGGTGACGCTCCACGTCGCCGAGGGATCCGTCCAGCTGATCGAGTCGTGGCTCGCGTCCTCCACGGGGATAATCGCCATAGCCGTGGCGATCGTCGCGGTGGTCGCGGCGCTGGCCATCGCCCTCTCGAGGGCGAGGCGGTCCGGATGAGCTACGCGGTCGAGACCGAGAACCTGACGAAGGCGTTCAACGGGTTCGTAGCGGTGAACGGCGTCTCGATAAGGGTCAGGAGGGGCATCATCTTCGGGCTCCTGGGCCCGAACGGCGCCGGCAAGAGCACGCTCCTCAGGATGGTGTGCACGCTCCTGAGGCCCACCTCAGGCAGGGCCTACGTGGAGGGGTTCGACGTGGAGAGGGAGCCGAACAGCGTCAGGAGGATAATCGGGGTGGTCCAAGAGAAGCTCCTCCTCTACCCGGTGCTCACGGCCAAGGAGAACCTGGAGCTCTTCGGGAGGCTCTACGGGATAGATGGGGAGGAGCTCAGGCGCAAGGTGAGGGACCTCCTGGAGGAGGTCAAGCTCTGGGGCTTCCGCGACAGGCCCGTCGGCACCTTCTCCTCTGGGATGAGGCAGAGGCTCAACATAGTGAGGGCGCTCATCCACGACCCGCGGGTCATAATATTGGACGAGCCGACCAACGCCCTGGACCCCCAGAGCGTGCGCTGGGTCAGGGACTACGTCAAGGGGCTGAAGGAGAGGGGGCTCACGGTCATAGTCACGACGCACGACATGCACGAGGCCGAGGAGCTGTCGGAGGAGCTCGCGATAATGGACAGGGGGCAGGTCCTCGACGTGGGCCCGGTGAACGAGCTCAAGTCCAAGTATCACGCCTCCACCGTGGAGGACGTGTTCCTGGAGCTCACGGGGAGGGAGCTCCGGGACGAGCTCTCCGGGAGGATAAGCGGGAGGGGGTGGAGGCGACGTCGCTCGGGTCCGGGATCCGCCACGCTCTCCTGATAGCTAGGAAGGACCTCACGGAGTTCTACAGGGTGAGGCCCAGGCTCGTCACAATGATACTCTTCCCGATAATACTGATGCTGCTCTTCGGCTACATGTTCCCGTCGAGCGGATCGGTGAGTCACGTGCCGATAGCAGTGGTCGTGCAGGACCAGAGCCCCCAGGGGCTGGCGATCGCGCAGAGGTTCACTTACCTGGCGCAGTCGTCCGGGCTCCTCGACGTGGAGACCACGGACTCCCTGAGCTGGGCCCAGCGGCAGCTAATCATGAACAACGTCTACGCCATAGTGATATTCCCCCGGGGGCTGGGCGCGCAGCTGTCGTCCGGAGGCGGGACCGTGGAGGTGATACTCGACCAGCTCAACCCGACCCTGGACAGCGCCGTGAGGGGCGAGATAGCGCAGATATTCTCGCAGATGGACGCCCCGGCGCAGATCTCCGCGGGGTTCCCGGCCTCCCCGGGGACGCTCGACGTGGTCTTCCAGGGGCTGGTGCCCGGGGCCACGGGCAGCTTCGAGTTCCTCGCGCCCGGCATCGTGGCGATGACCGCGATAGTGGGCGGGCTGTCGGGGCTCGCCATGACGTTCTCCAGGGAGAGGGAGCTGGGGACGCTCGACGGGCTCCTCATGGCCCCCATATCCAGGCTATCCATCCTGTTCGGGAAGGGCATCGCGCAGATAGTCAGGGGCGCCATGAGCAGCGTGATAGTGTTCGCGATATCGGTCGCGCTCTTCGGCGTCAAGGTCTACGGCAACCCCCTGCTGATGATAGTCGTGCTCCTCGAGGGGATACTCGCGTTCACCGGGATGGGCATGCTGTTCACCAGCTTCGTGAGCGACCAGGAGTCGGCGCAGCTGATCATCATGATGATACAGTTCCCGATGATATTCCTGAGCGGCGCGCTCTTCCCGCTTCTCCAGCTGCCGTGGTGGCTCAGGATGATATCGTATATACTGCCCCTCACCTACGTGGTCTCCGCCTTCAGGGCCGAGATGGTGCTGAACGCCCCCTTCTCCGCCATAGCGCCCCAGGTCTACGGGCTGGCGATATTCACGGTCGCGGTATTCACGCTCGCCGTGCCGCTCTTCCAGCGCGCGGTCACCAGGTGAGTCCCGCCACCGCAGCAGCTCCGCGACCTTCCTCAGATCGTCCACGCAGCGCGCCCCGCGGCCCCCGCACCCGCGCCTGTCCAGGAGGTAGGCGTCCACCCCCGCGCTCAGGGGCATCTCCAGGTCCCACACCGGGTCATTCCCCACGTGCACGATCTCGCCGGGCGCCACGCCCAGGCGCCTAGCCGCCTCCCTGTAGAAGTCCGCGTACTTCCTCGGGACGCCGAAGTCCGAGACGCAGGACATGATGGCGTGGAACCTTATCCCGAGGACCTCCTCGTAGACCTCCGCGAAGATCCTGGCGCTGTTCGTCGACGCCACCAGTAGGACCCCGTCGCCCAGCCCCCTGAGCAGCTCCTCGGCGTCGGGATACATCCTGATCCACCCCGCGTTCTCCAATATCAGCGCGCGCGGATCCGCATCTATGCCGAACCTCTTCAGCCAGTAGTCCGGCATGTACCACCTCAGGTCCATGGGCCCCACCTCATCGTAGGCGGCCCGGACCACGCGCTGGGCCTCCTCCAAGGGAACACCCTTGCGCTCCGCGTAGAGCTCGGGCATGAACTCCATCCAGAAGTGCTCCGCGAAGCGCTCGTCTATGATGGTGCCGTCGAGGTCCACCGAGAGGACCCTGATGCCGCTGGACGCCGCAGAATCGCCCACGTGCCCTCAAATGGTCGGGCTCCTTTTAAACGTCGGGGATGTGGAGCGCTCGCATGGACCGCTCGGCAACGGGCTCCGTTACCTTAAGCAGATCGATGAACCTAAATCCGAGGGAGCCCTCCGCCCGATTTGCCATGAGCATGAATCCAAGGGTCCATCGGCGCGATCCGAGGGAAGTGCGTCTCATATTCATAGATGAGACGATGGTGGACCTGGGAGGGACCCCCGCGTGGATCTGGGTCGCCTTCGAGCCGACCTCCATGCGATGCTCGACTTCCACGTGAGCTGGCGCGGGAATTCGATAGATGCATACCTCTTCATCGGGAGGCTGGCGCGTAAGTACGGCAGGGTCCCCATCTGCACGGATGGCGCGGGATGGTGCGCGGACGCCTGCAGGTGGGCGGGCGCCGAGCGCGCGGTCCACGATCGCCCCCTGAGGAACCTGATGGAGCGCATGGTCCAGTACATCAAGGAGGGGACCGAGGCGTTCGACGACCCCTTCCCCGTCGGCGGGCGCGGGCCGAGGTCGTGGAGAGCGTTCGAGGGCATGGGGAGGCCCCCACTAGTGTGGGAAGAGGAGGGGATGCCCCCGTGGCTGGACGGGCCGCGCCCGATCCTCTCGCTCGGGTAGGGGGTGGGCTTAAGGTAACGGAGCCCCGGCAACATCAAGAAACCTTAAAAATAGGATAAACTAATCACCCATCATGGAATCGCATATACATACACGTGGACATCGCGGAGGCCGCTGGGTCGGCGCCCTCGATCCGCTGCCGATCCTGGAGCGCGCCGGGCTGAGGCCCGGGATGTCGCTACTCGATCTGGGCTCCGGCGCCGGCAGGTTCTCCATACCCGCCGCCGGCGTGGCGTCGAGGGTCCACGCCATCGACATATCGGAGGATGCCATTAGATCGCTCCTGGAGGAGGCCTCGAGGCTGGGCCTGGGGAACCTGACCGCCTCCGTCGGCGACGCCGCGGGCGACCTGGGGTTCGATGGCGAGTTCGACATGGTGCTGCTCGCCAACGTCCTCCACGGCTTCGTGGTCGCCGGCACCGCGGATCGCGTGCTGGAGAACGCGAGGAGGGCCCTCCGGCCGGGCGGCCGCGTCCTCGTGCTGGAATTCAAGAAGGACTCGCCATCTCCCCCCGGGCCCCCGCCCTACATGAGGATCCGGGAGGAGGACCTCATCGAGATCGCGTCCCGCCACGGCCTCGAGCCCATCGATAGCTTCGAAGCGGGCCCCCATCACTACGCGGTTGTGTTTCGGCGGAAATCGTGAGCTATCCCTTCGGAGCCGGACCCGTCGCTGCCCTCACCCGCGCGCGGAGGGGCGCTGCCCGACTGGCCGACGTGGCATCCGTTGCGTCGGCTCCGCGAAATGCGCGCCGCCCCTCGCGCCCCAGCTCGTCCCACGTTCCATCGGAGTAATGGCTGACGGCTCCCCCGTCCCCGACGTACGTCCCGCAGAACCTGCAGAATCCCCCCTCCATGCACGAGCCGCACGTGGGGCACGTCCTGCGCGGATCGGAGCACCTCCCCGGCCTCTCGATGCACATCCCCTCCATCGCCCTGTACAGGCGGACGTGAGCCCTCGACGGGAATTTTATCCCGGTCGCCCTGTAAAGTTCGACCGCGTCGCGGAGCTCCACCCCCGATGACCAGCGCGCGATCAGCCCCATGGCGCCGGATCCCTCAATGATGGGGACCTTCTCCCTCCACGCTATATTCCCCAGGCCCCGCCTCTCCAGGTACCTCCTCATCAGCAGCTTCCCGTATCTGCGCCCGTTGAAGTCGCCGATCTTGCACTCGAGGGGGGTCTCCAGCGCTATCCTCCTGGCGTCGTCGGTGTAGAGCGGGAGCTCCACGCCTATTCCCAGCGCGAACCCCAGGTCCCTGGACGCGAACCTGGATCCCGTGAGGACCCTGGAGTACCACCTGTCCACGCCGCGCTGATCGTAGCCCAGGAGGAAAGGGTAGCCCAGGAAGAGCTCGTCCCCTCCGTCCCCCGTCGCGGCGCATCCGCATCCCACATCGCGCGCGGCCCTCAGCCCCAGGCACGCGGCGGTATCGGCGGCTATCTCCACCGGATCGATGGACCTCGTGACCGAGATCGCTCTCCTCTCGCATTCCTCCACCAGATCCGGGTCGACCGGTGCCCTGAGCAGCTCCAGACCCAGCGCTTCGGCCGCGCTCGCCGCGAATCCCGCATCGAGCCCGCCCGGCAGCTCCACGGTGACCAGCCTGGGCCTTATGCCCGCCTCGACGGCCGCGGCGGCCACGAACGCGGTATCTATCCCCCCGGAGAAGAGCACGCAGTCGCATCCCCTGTCGCGAAGTAGCGCCGTGATGGACGCGGCGAGCTCGTCCCCGAAGGCATCGCAGTTCACGCGGAGGGAACGGGCCGGAACGTATTTATACCATATGGATGGATAGTCCATCCAATGAGAAGGAAGGCGTTATCATCGGTCGCGGCCTCGCTGATAGTAGTCGCAGTGGTTGTAGCAATGTCCGCGGCGTACATAGGGCATCAGTTGAGCGCCTACTCCGCCCAGGTCTCGGAGCTCTACTCGGCAGTCAGCTCGCTCAACAGGACGGTGGCGTCCCAGGCCTCCGCCACAAGCTCGATCGCGTCGCAGCAGCAGTCCATCCAGTCGCGGCTGAGCTCGCTGGAGAGCTCCATGAGGTTCCCCGCCTCCGCGGTCGACGCCACGGGCCAGCAGATAGTGGTATACTCGGAGCCCACTAGGATAGTGTCGCTGATGCCGAGTGACACCGCCATACTCTTCGCGGTCGGCGCCGGCCCGCAGGTCGTGGGGGTCGACAAGTACTCGAGCTGGCCCCCCTGCCTGTCGGCGCTCAAGGCGAACGGGACCGTGAAGGACATCGGGAGCGGCTGGTACCCGAACCCGGAGGTGATACTCTCCGCGAGGCCCGACATAGTCTTCGGCGCGTCCAGCGTCCCGAGCAACCACGCGCTCAAGCAGCAGTTCGCCGCCTACGGCATCCCCGTGGTCCTCCTCCCCGATAACACGATAGAGGAAGTCCTGCAGAGCATCTACACGGTCGGGAGGCTCACGGGCCACACCGGGGCGGCGCAGCTGCTGGCCGAGAACGTGACCGCCGAGCTCTCGTACGCGGAGGGCAGCACTATTGGGCTCAACAGGACGTCCGTTGCGCTCATAGTGTGGCCCTCGCCGATCTGGGTGGCCGGCAACGGCACCTGGGAGGACCAGATGATCACCGCCGCCGGCGGGTCCAACGCGTTCTCGAAAGTCAGCGGGTGGGGGCCGGTCGATCCCGAGGCGCTGCTGGCTGCCAGGCCCCAGGTGATAATATACACCGCGGGGCACGGCCAGCTCAACTACACCGAGTTCATGTCCGCGCTGTACCAGAAGCTGGGGCCGGCCGCCGACAGCGTCCCGGCCATAGCGAGCGGCCGCGTCTACGCGGTCACCGGGGAGTACAACGACTGGCTCACGGAGCCGGGGCCCTTCGTCGGATACGGCACGATACTGCTCTCGGTCCTCCTCCACCCCGAGGCCTACGGCATGAACTACACGTCCATACCCCACGTGGTCTCCCCCGGCACGCTCAGGCTGCCGGTCCCCGCGTCGGTACCCGTAATAAGCACCCCGCGGTGCGCGTCGGCCGTGAGCTCCCCATGAGGGGCGGCCTCCTCCATCTTCTCCTCCCGCTCTTCTTCGCGCTATCCCTGTTCCTCGGGCCCTACGGGCTCATCAACCCGTTCTCCCAGGGCCTGGGGGCGTTCGTCCTCGAGCTCAGGCTCCTCAGGGCCCTCGCCGCCTCGCTCGTCGGGCTCGCCCTCGCAGCCTCAGGCTCCGGGCTGCAGGCGCTACTCAAGAACCCCCTCGCTGACCCCTACATACTCGGCGTCTCGTCGGGCGCGGCCCTCGGGGTGCTGGCGGCGATCGCCGCCGGCTTCATCTGGCCGCTCGCGGTGTCTCTCGCAGCCCTCCTGGGGGGGCTCGCGGCCCTCGCTCTCGTCATGGCCGTCTCGTCCGCGCTCGGCCTGACGAGGACCTCCATGGTGCTCGCCGGCGTCGCCCTATCCTACGCCCTGAGCTCCATCGACATGATCATCATGATGGACCTGGGGCCCGCGGTCCAGGGATCCCTCGCGTGGCTGTTCGGGACGGTCGCCTACGCGCTCTGGGGCGAGCTGGCCTACGCGGCGCCGCTGATGGCCGCGGGCGCGGCATGGATATTCCTGAGGGCGGGCCACCTGGAGTCGCTGATGCTGGGGGACGACGTGGCGGAGTCCATGGGCGTGAGGGCGCGCAGGCTGAGGGCAGAGGTGGCAGTGGCCTCGGCCCTCTCCACGTCCGCGGCGGTCGCGGTGGCCGGCCCCGTGGGCTTCGTCGGGCTCGTGGCCCCGTGGATCGCCAGGCTGGGATCCGGGGGGGCATTCCGCAGGATCTACCCGCTCTCCCTGTCGCTCGGCGCCTCGCTCACGGTGGCCGCGGACCTCGCCTCGAGGTTCGTGGAGCCCGGGGGCATGGCGCCCCTGACCTCGATAACGGCCCTCATGGGGGCCCCGGTGCTCGTCTACCTGCTGGCGAGGTGGCGGGGTTGAACCCGGTGCTGGAGGCCGACTCGCTATCCCTCGCATACGGCGGCCGCGTCGTGCTGGAGGGGCTGAGCTTCGAGGCGTACCCGGGCGAGGTCCTCGCGGTGGTGGGGCCCAACGGGGCCGGGAAGACTACGCTGCTCAGGGCCCTCTCGGGCTCGCTGGAGGTGGCCGGCGGCGCCCTGAGCTGCTGCGGATTCTCCGCGGCGGCCGGCGAGCGCCTGGGCGCTGGCGATCGCATCTCCTACGCGCCCGCGTACCCGGACGTCGATCCCTGGATCTCCGCGCTCGACCTGGTGCTCTCCTACAGGATGGGGCCCCGCAGGCCCTGGGCGAGGCCGTCCCGCGAGGACTTGGGCGCGGCCCTGGAGTCGCTCCGGCGCCTGGGCGCGGCGGCGCTCGGCCCCCGGAGGACGTCCGAGATGAGCACCGGCGAGCTCAAGATGGTGATGCTGGCCGCGGCGCTCTCCAGGCGCTCCGACGTGCTGCTGCTGGACGAGCCGCTCGCCTACCTGGACCTGAGGAACCAGTCGATCGCCATGTCCGCGCTGAGGGCCGAGGCCCGCAGGGGCGCGCTCGTGCTCGTGGCCTCGCACGAGCTGCACCTGCTGAGGCTCTACGCCGACAGGGTCCTGGTGCTCTCGGGCGGGAGGGCGGTCGCGATGGGGCGCGTGGACTCCGTGCTCAGCGAGGACCTGCTGGAGAGGGCCTACGGCGTGCCCCTCAGGGAGGAGCGCGCCTTGGTCCCGTCGATCCATCGAGCGGGCGGCGCGCGGGAGCGGCGTAGTTACTGTAATTATTTCCGTTGCGGGGCCCCCGGGCGATATTAATATAAGGTGGGCAAGAAGCCGTCCGAGGATGGATCACGAGCCTGAGACCGGCTTCGGCTGGGAGCTCGAGGATGGCACCCACGTCTACACGAACAGCACGCTGGAGGGCCCCGTCCTGGTGTACGTCAAGGGCGGGAAGATCGTCAGGATCGAGCCGCTGAAGCTCTCGCCCGAGGATCCCGAGTCCTGGACGATCGAGGCCCGCGGGCGCAGGTTCTCTCCCCCCAGGAAGGCGCTCGTCCCCTCCTACATACTGGCCGAGAGGGCGAAGGTGTACTCCCCCAAGCGCGTCCTCTACCCGATGAAGCGCGTGGACTTCGATCCGAACAAGAAGGACAGGAAGGCCGAGAACAGGGGCAAGTCGGGCTACGAGAGGATAAGCTGGGAGGAGGCGCTAGACATACTCGAGCAGGAGATAACCAGGGTGCACAAGACTTACGGCCCCGGCGCCATCGGCACGACCTCCTCCTCCCATCACTCCTGGGGCATCATAGGGTACAGGCTGAGCGCCTACCTGAGGTTCATAGATATACTCGGCGTGACCTACGCGGATCACAACCCGGACAGCTGGGAGGGCGCGCTCTGGGGCGCCGTCCACATGTACGGCTTCAACTGGGGCGTCGGAGTGCCGGAGCAGAACGACCTCCTGACGGACGCCCTCCAGAACACCGAGATGATAGTGCTCTGGTCGGCAGATCCGGAGACCACCCTGGGCACGTACGCGGGCTACGAGAGCAACCCGTGGCGCCAGTGGCTCAAGGAGCTGGGCGTCAAGTTCGTGATAATAGATCCCTTCTACAACTATACGGCGGTCAACTTCGCTGACAAGTGGATAGCCCCGAGGCCGGGCACCGACACTGCGCTCGCCGCGGCCATAGCCTACGTCTGGATAAGCGAGGGGACGTACGACAAGGAATACGTGGAGAAGAGGACGATCGGCTTCGAGAAGTTCAGGGACTACATAATGGGCAGGGAGGACGGGATCCCGAAGACCCCGGAGTGGGCCGAGAGGATAACGGGCGTGCCGGCCCGCGAGATAAGGGCGCTCGCCAGGGAGTGGGCCAGGAAGAGGACGATGCTCGGCTTCGGCAGCAGGCCCGGCATGGGCGGCGCCGGCCGCGCCGCCTACGGCCACGAGTGGGCCAGGTACATGGTGGCGCTCCAGGCTATGCAGGGCGCCGGGAAGCCCGGCGTCAACTGGTGGTCCACGAGCACCGGGTCCCCCAACACGCCCAACGTGCCGGAGGACTCCAACTCATACGGCTTCTTCTTCCCGGGCTACGGCGACGGCGGGATATCGGGCGACACGGGGTACACCGGCGCGGCCAGGATCCTGCCGCGCGGCTTCGTCAGGATCCCGGTGACCGACAGGATCAACCAGCCCGGCGGGCAGCACGTGCTCAGGCTCTTACTCCCCGAGGCCATAATGAGCCCCCCAGTGGAGTGGAGGGGCAAGGGCTTCAATACGATATCCATAGAGGCGCAGTTCAAGAAGTACAAGTACCCGGAGGACGGCTACTCCGAGATAAGGATGTTCTGGCGCTACGGCGCCGCCTACATAGGCACCATGACCAACACCAACAGGTGGGTCAGGATGTACAGGAGCCCCAAGCTGGAGTTCGTCGTGAACCAGAACCCGTGGTTCGAGGGGGAGGCCAAGTTCGCCGACCTCATACTCCCGGCGGCGACCAGCTTCGAGCGCTGGGACATAGGCGAGTTCTCCAACATATCGGGCCAGTCGCTCGAGAGCGTGCAGTTCGTCAACCACAGGATAATAGCGCTGAGCATGAAGGCGATAGAGCCGCTCGGTGAGTCCAAGAGCGACTACGACATATTCGCCATGGTCGCGAAGAGGCTGGGCTTCTACGAGAAGTACACCGAGGGAGGGATGACGCAGCTGGACTGGGTGAGGAGGTTCTTCGAGAGGAGCGACCTGTCCAAGTACATCTCGTGGGAGGAGTTCAAGAGGCGCGGCTACTTCGTGGTCCCGGTCAAGAAGCGCCCCGTGACCCCGGCGCTCAGGTGGTTCTACGAGGGGAGGAGGAGGGACACCATAGGGGCCGGGCCGGCCGGGGGCGGCGTGATGGGGATGCCGGACGGCACGGGCCTCGGCACCCAGAGCGGCAAGATAGAGTTCGAGTCGAACAGCCTGAAGAGGTTCGACCCGAACGACCCCGAGAGGCCGCCGGTCCCGCACTACATACCCTCGTGGGAGGGGCCCGACACGCCGCTCGCGAAGAAGTACCCGCTCCAGCTGATGACGCCCCACGCGAGGTACAGCTTCCACACGCAGCACGACGCCAAGGAGACCTGGATCGATGAGATACCGGAGCACAGGAGGAGGGGGCCGGACGGCTACTTCTACAGGGTGATGAGGATAAACCCGGCCGACGCCGCGCCGAGGGGGATAAGGGACGGGGACCTCGTGAAGGTGTACAACGACAGGGGGGCCGTGATCTGCATAGCGGAGGTGACGGAGAGGATAAGGCCCGGCGTCGTGCACTGCTATCAGGCATCCGCCGCCTACGATCCGATAGGCGAGCCGGGGGAGTCCCCCGACAGGGGCGGGTCCGTGAACCTGCTCACGCCGCACAGGTTCCTCTCGAAGAACGCGAACGGGATGGCGCCGAGCAGCGCCCTCGTCGAGGTCGAGAGGTGGGAGGGATCCCGATGACCCGCTACGGGATGTTAATAGACGTGGCGAAGTGCAACGCCTGCTACAACTGCGTCTCAGCCTGCAAGGACGAGTTCTGGGACAACGATTATCCCCCGTACTCCAGGGCTCAGCCGAAGTTCGGCCAGAACTGGGTGAGGATCGACAGGAGGGAGAGGGGACACTTCCCCTACATAACCGTCGCCTACATGCCGGTCATGTGCCAGATGTGCAGGGACCCGCCCTGCCTCAAGGCGGCCAGGGACGGCGCGGTCTACGTGAGGGAGGACGGCATAGTGATGATAGATCCCGAGAAGTCGAGGGGGCAGAGGCAGATAGTGGACTCGTGCCCCTACGGGGTCATATACTGGAACGAGGAGCTCCAGATACCCCAGAAGTGCACGTTCTGCGCCCACCTGCTGGACCAGGGGCGGAAGCAGCCCAGGTGCGTCGACGCCTGCCCCACCGGCGCGATGGTCTTCGGGGACCTCGACGATCCGGACAGCGAGCTGAGCAGGATGATCAGGTCCCTCTCCTCGGGCCAGCCCTACCGCGGCGAGGAAACGAAGGTCCTCTACTCGGGGAAGCCCGAGGCGTACGAGCCAAAGCCGGGGGTGGGGCCCAGCGTCCTCTACCTCAACCTGCACAGGATGACGAAGCTCTTCATAGCCGGGAGCGTGGTCCTGAGGGAGAGCGACGACCTCGTGGAGGGGGCATCCGTGAGGCTCGAGGCGGGCGGCAGGGAGATCGCGGCGACGACCACCGACGCGTTCGGCCAGTTCCACTTCGATGGCCTCGAGCCGGGGAAGTACACCGTGAGGGTGGAGTACCCCGGCCACAGGCAGCTGTCGGTCGACGTGGAGGCGCGGGAGAGCACCTACCTGGGCTACCTCTTCCTCGAGAAGCGAGGGGCTCCCGCGACCCAGCAACGCTTAATTCAGTAGCCATGGAGATCCGCCGTGATGTCGCAGGCCTTCACGCGGATAATCTATGAGAAGCGGGACGGCGTGGCGTGGATCACCCTGAACAATCCCGAGAGGTACAACGCGCTCGAGAAGGAAATGCGCGCTGAGCTCAGGGAGGCGCTGGAGGACGCCCGGAGGGACGACTCCGTAAGGGCGGTCGTGATAAGGGGCTCCGGGAAGGCCTTCAGCGCGGGCGGCGACATAAGGGCCATGCTCGAGTGGACGCCCACGGTGGCCATGAGGGAGTTGAAGGAGCTGGGCACGGCATTCGTTATAGAGCGGATCATAAGGGAGATGCCCAAGCCGGTGATCGCGATGGTCCACGGCTACTGCCTGGGCGGGGGCTTCGAGCTGGCCATGTCGTGCGACATCGTGGTGGCGTCCGAGGACGCGAGGTTCGGCAGCCCCGAGATAAACATAGGACTGATACCGGGCAGCGGCGGGACCCAGATGCTGCCGAGGCACGTGGGGGAGAAGAAGGCGAAGGAGCTGATATTCACGGGCGATCAGATAACGGCGCGCGAGGCGGCCGAGCTGGGGCTCGTGAACAGGGTCGTGCCGCCCGACAAGCTCGAGGAGGCGGTCGAGGAGATCCTGGAGAAGCTGAAGTCGAAGAGCCCCGTCGCACTCGCCGCCGCGAAGGAGGCGATAAATGCCTCCCTGGAGCTCGGCCTGACCCACGGCATCATGTATGAGGCGCAGGTCTTCTCGAGGCTGTTCTCCACGAAGGACCAGAAGGAGGGCGCGAGGGCATTCCTGGAGAAGCGGAGGCCCCAGTGGACGGGGGAGCGAGCGCCCCGGCGGGCCCGCGAGCCGGCGGCCGCTCCCCCTGAAAGAATACTATTTATATCTACAGAGAATACGTTTTCAGGTATTCCTGGGCAAGGCTTATATGGAATACAACTTACTGGCCCCCGATGTCTAGCGAGTTCCTAGCGGATCTGGCCACCGAGATGGCCGACATCCTGGAGAGGAGCCTCCACGGCGGCCTCAGCAGGAAGGACCTCGGCAGGGCCGAGGACATAGTGAAGCCCAGGACCCTGAAGTTCTGGGGCCACGAGGTCGAGATATACGATCTCTCCCAACCCTTCGGGCCCCAATCGGTCATATGGCCGACCGCCAACGGGTCGCCCGAGTTCACGATTGTCCGCAACCATGCGTACGCGAGGGCCCGCACCGTGAGGATCTGCTCCTCGATGCACGTGGGCACCCACATGGACGCGCCCATCCACGTGGAGGAGGGCTACCCCTCCATAGACCAGCTGCCGCTGGACAGGATGATAGGCGAGGGCGTGATAGTATCCATACCCAAGAGGGAGTGGGAGATCATAACGCCGGAGGACCTCGAGAGGGCGAGGCCCGAGATACAGCCAGGGGACATAGTGGTGATAAACACAGGGTGGCACCGCTATTACTCGGACTCGGCCAGGTACTTCCTGTTCGCGCCCGGCCTGTACAAGGAGGGCGCCGAGTGGCTCCTGAGGAGGGGCATAAAGGGGCTGGCGCAGGACACGCAGGCGACGGATCACCCGCTGGCCACTGTCCTCGTGCAGGGCAACATGGGCCAGGGCAACCCGCCGATAATGCCCTGGCTGGCTGACCTCTACAAGAAGAAGACCGGGAGGGATGTGCGCGAGGACTTCCCCTACTGGGAGCCGGCGCACAGGATCCTCTACACGCACGGCATATGGGGGATAGAGAACGCCGGGGGCGACATCGACAAAGTGACGGGCAAGAGGGCGCTGATAGCCGCGTTCCCGATAAGGTGGATCGGCGGGGATGCCTCCATGGTAAGGCTAGTGGCCATGATCGAGAAGAAGTGACCAGGCCGAGGCGACGCCGATGAGCTCCGGCTCCTCCGAGTACAGGATGGCATCCCTCTCCGACATATTCAGGCTGGATGGCAGGGTCGCGGTCGTCGTGGGCGGCTCGGGCAGCATAGGCAAGTACATCGCCGAGGCCCTCTCCGCCTACGGCGCCAGGGTCGTGATAACCGGCACCAGGCCGCTGGAGAAGCTGAACGAGCTGGCCAGGGGGATCGGCGAGAGGACGGGGCGCGAGGTCGGCGCGCTGCAGTTCGACGCGACGGACGAGGCCCAGGTCTCCAGGGCGAGGGACGAGGTGGTCTCCAAGTACGGCACCGTGGACATACTGGTGAACTCGCAGGGGATCAACATAAAGCATCCCGCGCTCGAGTTCCCGGCGAATGAGTGGGACCGCATTTACGCCGTGAACGTGAAGAGCCTGATGCTGACCTCCCGGGAGTTCGGGAGGGTGATGGTCGAGAAGAGGTACGGCAAGATAATAAACCTGTCATCGGTCAGGGACTCCCGCGCCACCAAGTGGGGGGGCAACATAGCGTACTCCTCCACGAAGGGAGCCGTCGCCATGCTCACCAGACAGCTCGCGGCCGAGTGGGCGCCCTATGGGGTCAGGGTCAACGCCGTAGCCCCCGCGCTGGTGTCCACGGAGACCGGCATGGGCGCCGGCCTCATGTCATCGGATCACATCAGGAGGTACCTCGACAGCATACCATTGGGCCGCATAGCCGTGCCGGAGGACATAGTGGGCGCCGCGATCTTCCTGGCCTCCAGGGCCTCCGATTTCGTGACCGGCCAGATAATCTACGTGGACGGCGGCCTGACGGCGATCGGCTGAGGCTCGCGGCGGAGGGCAATGCTTATTCGCGCGGCCTGGGAGCCGGTGGCCATGGCGTCGCCCTCCGGGTTCGACGTCCTGAGGGGCATCAGGGTCGTCGAGCTGACCTCCTGGATATCCGGGTCCTACGCCGGGGCGATGCTCGCCGGCCTGGGGGCCGACGTGATAAAGGTGGAGCCGCCGCAGGGCGACAGCTGGCGCGACGCCACCGGCATGTACTCGTTCCCGGCGCTCAACCGCAACAAGCGCGGGATCGTCATAGACCTGACGAAGGAGGAGGGCAGGTCGGTGATGCGCGATCTCGTGGCCAAATCCGACGTGTTCCTGGAGAACATGGCGCCCGACACCATAAAGAAGTTCGGGCTGACGTATGAGGAGCTCAGGCCACTCAACCCCAGGCTGATCTACGGCTCGATAAAGGGCTTCGGGGAGGGCCCCTACGAGAAGTACACCGCCACCGATCCCGCGATACAGGCGATATCCGGGAGCATGGAGGTCACGGGCCACCCCGACAGGCCGCCGGCCAGGACCCTCGTCTCATACATAGATGATTCCACAGCCCTCTATATGGCGTTCGCGATAGTGGTCGCTCTCATGCGCAGGGATCGGACGGGGGAGGGCGCCTTCCTGGAGCTCTCCCTGTTCGACGTGGCTTCGGAGTTCATCACCAACAACCTGCTGAACTACTACATAGTGACGGGGGAGTTGCCCAGGAGGTCCGGCTCCAGCTATCCCTCGCTCGTCCCCTACAGGGTTTACAGGACGAGGGACGGCTACATATACACGGGCGCGAGGAACGATAAGGCCTGGCGGGCCTTCTGCAAGGTCCTCGGGCTCGACAGCCTAGTGGACGACCCCCGCTTCAGGACGAACGCCGATAGGGTGAAGCACAGGGAGGAGCTGGACGCGCTGGTGGAGGAGGCCACCTCGAGGTTCGAGACCGCCGACCTCGTCAACCGCTTCAGGGAGACCGGCGAGATAATAGCGGTGCCGGTCAACACGATGGACAAGCTGCTCTCGGATCCCCACCTGGGATATCGCGGGCTCATAGTGGACCTGCAGGATCCCAAGTACGGGAGGCTCAAGGTGGCAAGGATGTCCATCAGGACCAAGGGAGGCTACGTCGACGTCATGCGCTCCCGCGCCCCCACGCTGGGCGAGCACACGGTGGAGGTGCTGAGGGACGTCCTCGGATACGACGAGCGCAGGATAGCGGAGCTGCTGAGCTCCGGGGCCGTCAGGGGGCCCCCGGCTCAGCAGAAACCCTGAGCGATCACCTCCCCCCTTAATATTATAAGTATATCCAAGCTGTCCGAATCCGATACGCTTTATTACGGGTCAGCGGGCCGATCGCCCTCGGGATTGAGCCAAGCGCAGAAGAAGGTCGTCCCGATAGTGGAGGGCCTGTTCACCTGGCCCTCCGACCACCCCAGGCTGATAGGGAGCCGCTGCCCGGTCTGCGGTAGCGTCCAGTTCCCGAAGTCGAGCGTCTGCAACAACCCGGAGTGCGACCATAGCAGACCCCCGGAGGAGATACTCCTGAGCGATGAGGGCACGCTCTACTCGTTCGACGTCCACATGTACGACCTGAGGGAGCCCTTCGATTACCACAAGGCGCCCTACGCCATCGGGGCCGTCGAGCTCCCCGAGGGACTGATAGTCATAGGGAGGATGACGAGGACCGATGGCCTCAAGATAGGCATGAGGGTCCGCATGAAGGTGGACAGGCTCTACGAGGACGGGGAGAACGTCTACCTGACCTACTTCTTCGAGCCGGTGGATGGGGGTGAGCGGCAGTGACGGAGAGCGCGGTAGTGAGCGCGGCCATAAGCGACTGGGTGGAGGCCGGGAAGCCGGCCCCCACGGTCGAGGTCGTGGCCAGCGTCGCCCTCGAGGCCATGAGGAGGGTCGGCCTGAGGCCCGCGGACCTGGACGCCGTGATCTCGACTACGTCCGCAATGCCGTTCGGCCACCCCACATTCCTGACGACGCCCGCGCAGCACATGGGGCATCGGCTGGCGGGCAAGATGGGCTCGAACGGCCTCCAGGTGTTCAACGTGTCCGGCGCGTGCGCCAGCGCTGCCGCGGCATTCTCCATTGCCGACTCGATGATAAAGTCCGGGAAGGCCAAGAAGGTCCTGGTGGTCGGCTACGACAACTCGCCCAGGGGCTTCTACTTCTCATTCAACTCCTACCTCGACACCGACATGACCATAGGCTATCCGCTGAAGGTCGTCGGGGCGGTCAACCCCAGCTACTGGGCGATGTGGGCTAGGAGGAGGGCGTACGAGATGGGCAAGCCCGTGGAGGACATAAAGGAGCTGATGGCCATAATCAAGGAGGAGCTGAGCAAGAACGGTGCCCTGAACCCGCACGCGAGGTACAAGAGGGTCTTCACGGTCAAGGAGGTCATGGAGTCGCCGATAGTGGACGATCCGCTCCACCTGTACATGATATCGGCGGTGAGCAGCGGCGCGGGGGCGGTGCTCCTGGCCGACATGGACACCGCCAGGAGGCTCACAGACAAGCCGGTGAGGGTGGCCGCGTCTGCCGTGGGCGGCCCCCTGCACAACGAGCCCTCGCCCAGGCTGACCTACTTCGCCACGGCCGGAGGGAGGAGGGCCGGCAAGCCCTTCTACGAGTGGAGGAGGCCGATAGAGGACGCCTACAGGCAGGCCGGGATGGGAGCGGAGGACCTGGACTTCGCCGAGGTGCACGACACGAGCGCCTTCCACGTGATAAACTGGATAGATCAGATCATGGGATGGGAGCGCGAGGAGACCGACCGGCTGATAAGGGGGAGGGAGTTCGGCCGCGGCGGCAAGTTCCCCATCAACGCGAGCGGCGGCACCACGTCGTTCGGCGAGGCCGTCTACGCGCAGGCACTGATGGAGGTCTACGAGATATTCACCCAGCTCAGGGGCGAGGCCGGCGAGCGGCAGATAAGGAAGGAGATCAAGGTGGGCATGGCGACCGCCTACGGCGCGTACGGATCCTACGGCGCGATAATCTTGGAGAGGGCCTGGTGACGAGGTGAGCGGCGGACCCCGCCCCTTCTGGGGCGGGGTTATCGTATCCCGGCCCGGGCCATCCCTGCAACCTAAGAATAATTAGTCTACTAGTATGCGTGGGCGCGCCCTGGACTAACAAATATTAAGTCGCGCACCGGCGCCAGCCCCGTATCATGGTGGAGAGGGAGTGTTACAATCTGGACCACGGCGGCGTCGTGGTGGTGACCGTCAGGGACGGCAAGATAGTGCGCGTCCGGCCCCTCTACCTGAGGGACGACGACGCCCCGTCATGGAAGATCAAGGTCGGGGATCGCGTCTTCACGCCCCCGCGCCGCTCCAACGTGACCCAGTTCACGCTCTCCATCCGCAGGAGGGTCTACGCCAGCAACAGGGTGCTCTACCCCATGCTCAGGGAGGACTTCGACCCGGACAGGAAGGACAGGAGGACCGAGAACAGGGGCAAGTCCAAGTACGTCAGGATAAGCTGGAAGGAGGCCACCGAGATATTCGCGAAGGAGGTCAGGAGGATAAGGGAACAGTACGGCCCGGCCGCGATAGCCGTGATGATGAGCTCCCACCAGATGTGGGGATACCTCAACGCCAGCTACAGCGCCATGACCCGCTTCTGGAGCATCCTGGGCTACACCGAGGTCCTGAACAACTCCGACAGCTGGGAGGGCTGGTCCTGGGGCGCCACCCACGTCTGGGGCTTCTACTGGAGGCTCGGGCTCCCCGACCAGTACGACCTGCTCGACGACGCCCTCAAGAACTCCGAAATGATAGTGCTCTGGTCGGCCGACCCGGACGCCACGAACTCGACGTACGCGGGCTACGATTCCGTGACCGTGAGGCGCTGGCTCAAGGAGCTCGGGAAGGAGATAGTGGTGATAGACCCGTTCTGCAACTACACCGCCACGAGGTTCGCTGACAAGTGGATAGCCCCGAGGCCGGGCACGGACGCGGCGCTCGCCGCGGCCATAGCCTACGTCTGGATAAGCGAGGGGACGTACGACAAGGAATACGTGGAGACGCACACGGTGGGTTTCGAGAAGTGGGCGGACTACATAATGGGCAGGGAGGACGGGGTCCCGAAGACCCCGGAGTGGGCCGAGAGGATAACGGGCGTGCCGGCCCGCGAGATAAGGGCGCTCGCCAGGGAGTGGGCCAGGAAGAGGACGATGCTCGGCCCCGGGAACAGGGCTGGAATGGGCGGCGCGTGCCGCGCCCCCTACGGCCACGAGTGGGCCAGGATGATGGTCTACCTGCAGGCCATGCAGGGCCTCGGGAAGCCCGGCGTCAACTTCTGGTCGACGAACACCGCGATGCCGTCCTGGGAGGAGTTCAACTTCCCCGGGTACGTCAATGGCGGGATGAACGTGCCGGGGATAGCCAAGCAGGTCTACGTGAACCCGGTCAAGCAGAAGCTCCTCAGGACCCTCGTCCCGGACGCCCTGCTGACGGACAAGAGGCTCTCCTGGAGGGGCTTCGGGTTCAACCTGGGCTCGACCGAGCAGCAGTTCCAGCTGAACGTCTACCCGCTCCCGAAGCCCGACGGCGCGCCCATAAGGATGCTGTACCGCTTCGGCTCCGCCTACATCTGCACGATGCCCGAGGGCAACAAGTGGGTGAGGGCCTACAGGAGCCCCAAGCTGGAGTTCTTCGTGGTCCACACGCCGTGGTTCGAGGGGGAGGCCAAGTTCGCCGACCTCATACTCCCGGCGGCGACCAACCTCGAGAGGGAGGACATAGCCGAGTGGAACAACGGCGGAGGGGCGAGCGGCGCGATCCCGCACGGATCCAACTCGAACGCCCACAGGATAATCGTGTACATGCAGAAGTGCATAGAGCCGCTCGGGGAATCCAAGAGCGACTTCCACATCTTCCTGGAGCTGGCCCGCGCCCTTGGGATAGAGCAGGAGTACTCGGAGGGCGAGGACGTGGAGGGATGGCTCAGGAGGATTTACGAGTCTTCCGACATGAAGGGCGTGATGCCCTTCGAGGAATTCAAGCGCAGGGGGTACTACGTGGTGCCCGTGCCCGAGAACGACGTCTCGCACCGCTCGTTCGCCACCTTCTACGAGCTGGGGAGGGGCCTCGCCACCCCGACCGGAAAGATAGAGTTCGAGTCTAGGAGCCTCGCCAAGTTCGATCCAAAGGACCCGGAGAGGCCGCTGGTAGCGCACTACATACCCTCGTGGGAGGGGCCCGAGAGCCCCAGGGCTCAGAAGTACCCGCTGGTCCTGATCTCGCCGCACGTAAGGTTCAGCTTCCACTCGCAGCACGACGGGGAGAAGAACCCCTGGATAGAGGAGATACCGCACCATCGCATCTACAAGGACGGCCGCTACTGGTGGCCCCTCTGGATAAACCCGGCCGACGCCGCCAAGAGGGGGATAAGGGACGGGGACCTCGTGAAGGTGTACAACGACAGGGGGACCGTGGTATGCATAGCCAGGGTCTCGGAGAGGGTGCGCCCCGGCGTCGTGCACGCGTACCAGGCGTCCGCGATCTACGAGCCCGTCGGCGAGCCCGGCGACCCGAGCTCGCCCGACCTGGGAGGATGCGTCAACATTCTGAGCTCCCTCAGGTTCATGTCCAAGAACGCGCACGGGTTCGCGCCGGCCCACGCGCTGGTGGAGATCGAGAGGTGGGAGGGATCGAGATGACCCACTACGGGATGATAATAGACGTGGGCAGGTGCGTGGGTTGCTACAACTGCTTCATAGCCTGCAAGGACGAGTTCTGGGACAACGATTATCCCCCATACTCCAGGGCTCAGCCCGACCGCGGCCAGTATTGGATCAGGCTGAAGGAGAAGGAGAGGAACTTCCCCCAGATAGTCGTTAGGACGGACTTCGTCCCCATACCCTGCATGCACTGCAGGGACCCGCCCTGCCTCAAGGCGGCCAGGGACGGCGCGGTCTACGTGAGGGAGGACGGCATAGTGATGATAGATCCCGAGAAGTCGAAGGGGCAGAGGCAGATAGTGGACTCGTGCCCCTACGGGGTCATATACTGGAACGAGGAGCTCCAGATACCCCAGAAGTGCACGTTCTGCGCCCACCTGCTGGACCAGGGGCGGAAGCGGCCCAGGTGCGTCGAGGCGTGCCCCGCGGACGCTATGGTCTTCGGGGACCTCGACGATCCGGACAGCGAGCTGAGCAAGCTCTGGAGGAGCGCGGAGGTGCTCTCCCCGGAGCAGGCCAAGGGCGATCTGCTGGCGCCGCCAGGGTCCGATGAGCACGGCGTCTCAGTCAAATACTTGAGGCTCCCCAAGCCCATCGTGGGAGGCTCCGTGATCTTCGGCGACACCGGCGAGTGCGCCGAGGGCGTCAGGGTCACGGTGCGCGGTGGGGACGGGGTGGCGGCGGAGACCGTCACCAACGCGTTCGGCGACTTCATGGTGGAGGGGCTCAGGATGGGCGGGAAGTACGTCGTCAGGCTCGAGCATCCCGATTATCAACCCAAGGAGCTGGAGGTGACCGTGAACGGCGACGTCAACCTCGGCGAGGTGAGGCTGGACAGGAGGTGACGTGACACGTCCAAGCTAGTCTCATCGGAGTTCCAGAGTTGGGAGTCACTGTATTGGCCCGAGGGCGTGCCGAGGTACGTGGAGGTGGCGCTGCCCCCGCCCGATTCCATTATGAGGGGCAGGGACGGCTGGACCTACGAGTCGGGCAGCTACAGGCTCGGATGGGGGGACCTCGTGGGCCTGGCCTCCAAGCTCGGGCAGGCGCTCAGGGGGAGGTCAAGCTGCGTATCCATCCAGTCGGACGACCTGGCCGCGGGCCTGCTGGCGGAGCTTGCCGTGCTGTCGCGCACGGCATCGGTGGAGCTCGTGCGTGACGGCACGCCCTCGTGCCCCCTGAGGGCCTCGCTCACGGGCGGTCCCGGCAACCCCTCGCTATCCATAGCCGAGGGCGGCGCCGGCGGCTGGAACCCGCCCCAGGGATCCACTTACCTCTCGATATCCGCACATGGCGGCAGGCGCGCGGTGTACTCGGCCGAGGCGCTGTGGGGCGACGCGGTCTCGCTCGCAGCGTTCCTGGGCGTGAGGGGAAGTTCGCTCGCGGTCGTCGGATCGGCCGCCGGCGAGTTCGAGCTCTCGGCGGCCGCGCTGTCAATCTCGGCCGCCGACCACCTCTCGTACTCGCAGGCGGGCTCCCCGCCGGGCGACTACGGCGCCGCGTTCGTGGGGGCCTCGGCCATAGCCTCGATCGATGGCAAGCTAAGGAGGGGCCTGTCGTTCGTCGGCGTGGAGGGGCCCCTCGAGGCCGGCCTGAGCAGGAGCATGGAGAGGTCGCTGGGATCGCCTGTGCTGCAGATGTACGGCGTGTCCGGCAGGGGCATACTGTTCTCCAACCCCATCGGCTTCAACGTGCACGGCTCCTCCGGCATACCGATAACGAACGTGGAGGCGATGATCTCGGAGGTCCTGGAGGCCAGCTGGTACAGGGGAAGGCGCATGCTGGGGCCGGGGGAGGAGGGCGAGCTGGCCATAAGGGGCCCGTTCATAGACATAGGTTTCAACGCGGGCGACCCCAGGCAGCGCCGCATACAGGTGAGGGTGTCCGGCAGGAACCAGGAGTGGCTCGGGACAGGTATCATTGGCAGGATGGACGAGAACGGTTACCTGTACCCGGGCGGGAGGTCGTTCGTCTAGGGGGGCGATGGCCATGGATGTCCTCTTCGTCACCCTCCTCGTCCTGCACGTGGTAGCCGCGGCCGTCTGGGTGGGGGGCAACACAGTCATAGAGTTCGTCTTCCAGCGGGAGCTCAACGCGATAAACTCGTCGCAGGCCGGGCTCATATCCAAGAACGCGGAGAACGCGTTCACCTACATGGCATGGGGCGCGCTGGCCACCATGACCGTGACGGGCCTGCTGATGCTGTGGTTCCCGGAGATCGGGATACTGCCCGATCACATATACCAGCTGTTCACCGTGGACCCGAATAGCTGGCCCGTGGGGTACTCGGGGCCCTTCCTGTTCGCCAGCATGCTGCTGACGCTGGTCGCGCTGGTGAACGCCTCGCTGCTCACATGGTACTTCCCGCCCCGCCTGAAGCTCCAGAGGTACTCGGAGGATCCGATATTCCGCAGCAGGGTGCTGCTCTCGATGCAGGTGCAGAACAGGATCGCGATCACAATAGTGATATTGATGATCATCTATGCAACGCTCGTGGAGGCCCCCTCCCTCATGCACCCGGTGATGGTGACGCTCTCATGAGCCAGCCCGGCGTCGTGCTCCAGCTGGAGCCGATCGGCGGCGAGAGGCTCTACTTGGAGCTGGGCCCGAGGGAGCTGGAGGGGCTGGCGGCGTCCCTGGCGCACGTGCTGCGCGCCGCGGGGGTCGGCCGCGGGCATAGGCTGCTCGTCTACGACTTCAGCACGTCGCTCAGCACTCTGGCCCTGACCAGGGCGTACGCGCCGGGCCTCCCGGCCGGGGCGTGCGAGGAACTGGGTTGCTCGGTCCTCTCGCTCGACGGCCTCCCGGCGCTCGCCCCCCGCACGGCCTTCTTCTACAGGATGATGGAGCCCGAGGCGCTCATGGTGCGCCAGGATCTCTTGGACCCGCTGCGCGCCAGGCTGGGGAGCGGCGGCCTGGAATCCAATCCCAGGCTGCGCTCCCTCCTGATCGTGTCGCGCGAGGACGCGAGCCCGCCCCCGGCGGTCGGGCCTCGGGGCGCTTTCAGGCTGTACTCATGCGATCCAGCGCTCTTCCTGGCGCTCGTGGATCCCGCCGGCCGCGCCCACTACGATCGCGACCTTTACGATGTCGCGTGCGAGGACGGATACCTCTCGGTCAGGCCGCGCTTCGCGCCGGGCCTCGGGCCATCCCGGACGCTGCTCAGCTGCAGCCGCGCGGAGGTGAGCGCGGCCTGACGCTCCCGGACGGCGAGTACTACTCGGAGATCGAGGTGATGCCCCGCAGGGAGCTGGAGGAGCTGCAGCTCAGGATGCTCAGGGCCATCGTGCGCCGCGCGTACCACGAGTCGCCCTTCCACGGCAGGAGGCTGAGGGCCAGGGGCGTCGCGCCCGACGACGTGGACAGCTTCGACGACTTCAGGAGGATGGTGCCGATCTACACGAAGGACGACCTGAGGAGGGAGATGAGCGGCGACAACATGGACTGGATCCTGGGCGCCGAGCAGCCGATCTCCCTCTACTCCCTGACGTCGGGCACGACCGGCGTCAACACGGTGCTGGCGCTGAACTACGGCTTCCTGGACGAGATAGTCGAGCGCCTGTTCATGCGCCAGTTCTGGATGGCGAAGCTGAGGCCCGGGATGACCGCGTTCCAGGTGCTGGCGGGCTGGCACTTCCTCGGGCTGGCGACGAACATGGCCTTCTCCCGCATAGGCGTGAGGGCCGTCGCGCCCTGGGGGACCTCGATACACGACTACGTCGGGGAGTTCGTCGAGTCGCTCCTGCGCTGGAGGCCCGAGTACTTCGTGGGGATGCCGTGGATGGTCGATGCCATGATCGAGGAGGGCAGGAGGCGCGGCATCGATCCGGCGGAGCTCTTCAGGGGCGTCAAATACCTCCACCTGGCGGGGGAGCCCATAACCCCCGGCTACGCCAGGAAGCTCCTGGACGAGACGGGCGTCCGCGACGTGTTCGACGCCGGCGGGAGCGCGGACGGGATCTGGGGTGGCTCGGACTGCGAGCATCACAGCGGGATACATGCCTGGATGGACGTGAACTTCCTGGAGGTCGTGGACCCGAGGACGCTGGAGCCGCTCGACTACGGCGAGAGGGGCAGGTGGGTGTCGACCCTGCTGATCCCCGGGGGCCCCACCGTGCTCAGGTACCTGGGCGACGACCTGGTGAGCATAGAGAAGGAGAGGTGCGAGTGCGGCAGGACCCACTACTCAGTGCACATCTACGATCGCGTGGGGAACTCGTTCACGAGGAATGGCAGGCTCCTCACCCCCTACGACATCTCGCTCGCCCTCGAGGCCGTGTGCGGCCACAGGCTCTTCACGGTGCTGAACCCCGAGTCCTCGGGGGACACGATAAGGCTGCTCGTCGCCAGGGATGGCGACGACGACGGGTGCGAGGGGGCATCCGAGGAAATATATAGGGAGTTCCTCAGGAGGTTCGGCGTGGGGGTCGAAGTGAGGTGGGTTGACGTGAGGGAGCTGCCCTTCTCGCACAGGAAGCTGATCAGGGTCTACCGCGATGAGGGAGGCGATGCGGCGTGAGCGACTTCCCGCTCCTCCTGACGGCCCTCATGCTCAGGGTCTTCTTCCTGGTGCTGTTCGCCGGCGCCTACATCTGGTTCTCGGCCGCATTCCTCACCGGGATAGGCAGGGTACCTCCGCCCCAGAGGATCAGGATCACCAGGGCGGTGACCTCCCGCATGCTGCTGGTCACCTGGATCTTCCTCCTGTTCGCACTGGTAGGGGGCGCGCTGACAGCATACGTGACTGAGAGCGGCCTCATATCGGGGGCCACGAACCTCTCGGAGCTGATGGCGATCCTGAGCACGCCCCGGGGCATCATACTGGCGCTGGAGGTCGTGGTCACCCTCCTGATGATACTGCTCAATGCCGCAATCCAGCTGATATACCTGCCCCGGACTTCCGTGCCGATAGAGGAGCTGGAGTCGCCCACCAAGGGGTTCAAGTGGCTGAGCTCCAAGAACACCGGCAGGGCGCTCGCCGCAATAAGGGCGATATCCTACCTGAGCCTGGCTAACATAATTGTGGGCGCGATCGCGATAGTCCTGGGCGTACTATACTCCCACATATGATCATTTGTTTATAACTGATTTGACTATTTCCACGAATTCCTCATCGGTCACGTTCGATTTCTTCTCCTCGGCCCTCCTCTTCACCAGCCTCAGTATCTCGTCGACCTGCTCCTTCGTGGCGCTGATCCCGAGCTCGCCCAGCTTCCACTCTATCGTGTGGGAGCCCGACTTCTTCCCCAGCAGCACGCCGTGCCTGTTCCCGACCACTTCGGGCAGGTAGGCCTCGGATCCCAAGTGGTACTTTATCCAGCCGGCTATCGATATCCCGGCCTCCCTAGTGAAGACCCTGTCGCCCACCACCGGCTTGTTGGGGGCCAGCCTCACGCCGCTGTAGCGCTGCACGAGCTCCGAGAGCTCCTTCAGCCTCTCGAACTTCACGCGGACGCGCGCGCCGTAGAGCAGCTTGAGGGCCAGCGCCACCTCCTCGAAGCTGGCGTTGCCAGCCCTCTCCCCCAGCCCGTTCACGGACGTGTGGACCACCGAGGCGCCGTTCGCAAGCCCGGAGATCGCGGTGGCCACCGCGAGCCCGAAGTCGTTGTGGGTATGGACCTCGATCGTCTGGGGTATCGATCTCCTGATCACCGACACGAACTTGCCGTAGGCCTCGGGGGACGTGCACCCGAACGTGTCAGCCAGCACGACGGAATCGTGGTGGGCCGCGGCGTCCACCTCCCTGAACAGCCTGATCAGGAACTCCGGGTCCGCCCTGGTCGAGTCCACGCCGAAGAGCGCCACCCAGAGCCCATGCGCCTTCGCGTAGCTCACCACGTCGATGGACTTCTCTATCACCTGATCGTAGCTCCAGCCGAACTGCCTCAGCTTCGGTATGCCGACCGGCGCCTCCGTTATCACGCCCGACACGTCCGCCCTGAGCGCGGCGTCGACGTCCTCCCTCAGCATCCTTGAGAACGCTATCACCTTGGCGCTCAGCCCCAGGTGGGCTATCTCCCTGACGGCCTCGAAGTCCTCCTGCGACACCACGGGCATCCCCGCCTCTATCCTCTGGACACCCACCTCGTCCAGCCTCCTAGCTATCTCCACCTTCTCATCCTTCCTGAAGACGACGCCGGGCGTCTGCTCACCGTCCCTCAGCGTCACGTCGTGGAATACTACCTCGTCCGGGAAGTGCAGCCTCGAGAGCACCTCCCTGTCGTAGTTGAAGTGGCTCACCCAGTAATTGTCGCCAACCCATGGGCCCTTATCGAACGCGTCGCCCTCCAGCTCGAAGCCATCTGAGCGCAAGGGCGGAGTTCTCTGATCCATGGTCAAAGAAAACCTTTTACTGAGGGGTCCCTCGGAGCGCCATCACCGCAGCCGCGCGCCGCGTCGAGCGCGGCCTGCCTCCTCGGGAACGCGGCGTTGACCCGCTCCTCGCCTTAGAAGAACCGGCGCGGATAGTCGTGCTGTGCCCGGGTGACGAGCTTTATTCAAAATTATTATTTATCATCTGCGAGGCTCTTGCGCGATGTTCTTCGAGGACTTCGAGGTCGGGCGCGAGTACGAGACCTCGGGCAGGACCCTGACCGAGGCCGACATCGTGATATTCGCCTCGATGACCGGGGCTGTCAATCCGTTGTTCCTGGACGAGGAGTACGCGAAGCGCACGAGGTTCGGCGGGAGGATAGCTCCTGGCCTCCTGACGCTCAGCACTGTGCTGGGGCTCATATATCAGCTGCCGCAGGGCCTCTTCCTCGATGGATTCGTGGCGCTCCTCGAGGCCCGCGGCTCCTTCACGGCATCCGTAAGGGCGGGCGACACAATTCGTGCCAGGGCCAGGGTGTCCGATAAGAGGGAGGTCAGCGGCGGGAGGGGGCTGGTCACGATCTCCTATCAGGCTTTCAATCAGCGGGGGGAGAAGGTGTCGGAGGGGGACTTCCGCATAATGGTCACGAAGCGCCCGGGCGGCGCCTCCGCAGCCCCTCGACGGCGCTGGGCCGACTCCTCAGCTTAATTCTTAAATTCCGTATCACTCACCTTGGGGGCAATGAAGCTGGTCACTTACAGGAACCCGCTGACCATGGAGGATCGCTCGGGGATCCTGTACGGGGACTACGTGGTGGACCTGAACTCAGCCTACGCTGCCCTGCTTTACCGCGAGGGCATAACCGAGGGCGCATACAGGATAGCCGATGGCCTGGCGCCCACCAGCACCCTGGAGGTCCTCAGGGGCGGCCGGCGCTCGCTAGCCGCGGCGCGCGAGGTGCTGGACTTCGCGGCGCCGATTCTGAGCGAGGGGAGGTCTGTGGAGGGGCCTCGCGGCGAGCGGGCGTCCTTCAAGGTCTCCGAGGTCAGGCTCAGGGCCCCCCTTCGCCCGGGCAAGATAGTACACACCGCCGGCAACTTCAGGGAGCACGCGCGCGAGGCCCAGAAGGCCGGGTGGGAGTTCCCCATACCCCAGTGGATATCGTTCCTCAAGAATCCGGACGCCGTCATAGGGCCCGGCGATCAGGTGATCTACCCGAGCTACACGAAGGAGCTCGACTACGAGCTGGAGATGGGCATAGTGATAGGGAAGAAGTGCAAGGAGGTCACCCCCGAGGAGGCGGACGAGTGCATAGCCGGATACACGGTGTTCAATGACATAACTGCGAGGGACATACAGAGGATAGAGATGAAGAACGGCCTCCTCAACCTGGGGAAGAACATGGACACGTTCGCGATCCTTGGGCCCTGCATAGCCCTGAAGGACGAGGTGCCTGACCCGCATAAACTGAGGATGGAGTTCAGGGTCAACGGTGAGCCGAGGCAGCAGTCCGGCACATGGAACCTCTCGGTCACCGTGCAGGAGATAGTCTCCAGGTACTCCGTGTTCACCCTCTACCCCGGCGACGTGATATCCACGGGCACGGTGTCTGGCGTGGCCGCCTTCAGGGAGGACCCCTTCAAATACTACCTGAAGCCCGGCGACGTCATAGAGTCCGAGATAGAGCGCATAGGAGTCGTCAGGAACGAGGTCGTGGCCGGTCCGCCCGGCAGGATAAAGCCGCCGGTGAGCGAATCCAAGTGAAGGCGAGCCCGGGGCCGCTTTCTCTGCGGATTCTAATTCGGTTCTGAATTCTTTAATAATGCCTTCGGATTTTCAGCTATGAATGAGCGACCTGAGTGATCTCCTAGGCCTGGTAGGCCGGATGAAGATCTACGACCTGAGCCAATACTACTTCAATGGGATGCCGGTGCATCCCGAGGACCCCCCCTTCCACATGTGGATCTACAGGTATCACGAGAACACCGTGAAGATGTTCGAGAAGGTGGTGCCGGGGCTCGGGTTCGCCGACTCCATGGAGATAGTGATAACGAGCATGCACGCCGGCACGCACTTCGACTCGTTCTGCCACATGTCGAGGAACGGGCTCCTCAAGGACGGCGTCAGGGCCGCCGACATAGAGAGGTTCGATGGATACACGAAGTACGGGGTGGACGAGGCTCCCATATTCGTCAGGCGCGGGGTCCTGATAGACGTCCCCGCCTCGAAGGGGCTCGATATACTCCCGGAGCGCTACGCGATAACGCCCGATGACCTGGCCGCCGCCCTCAAGTGGGAGGGCGTGGAGCTGTCGAAGGGCGACGTCGCGCTGATAAGGACCGGGTACTCCAGGTTCTTCCAGAGCGATCCCGACGCCTACCTTCACAAGTTCGCGGGCATGTCCCCCGAGGCCACTCGCTGGATCGCCTCAAAGGGCCCCAGCCTGGTCGGCATCGATAACCTGGCGTTCGGGGTCCCGAAGCCGTTCGAGCAGCACCTGATACTGCTCGTCGACAATGGTATATATTTAACGAAGAGCCTTTACCTGGAGGATCTGGCCAGGGATCGCCAGTACGAGTCGCTGGTGGTGGTCGCGCCCCTCAAGATAAGGGGCGCCACTGGGAGCCTGATACGCCCCTTCGCGCTCGCGCCGCGCAGGCGAGATCGAACCCCGTCACACTTACCTGAATATATTGTTGTTATATTATCATTATCGAATGGAGATGATTATTTTTTAATAGTTGTAGCCCTTTAGGATCGCCCGTGAGCTGGCAGGGCGGCGTGATCCAGGAGCTCAGCCTGAGCAAGCTCCGCCCGGCGGGCTTCAATTTCCGCGTGGGGGGCGAGGACGATATAAACGAACTCGCGGCATCGATAGCGGAGAAGGGCCTCCTCCAGCCGCTCATAGTGAGGCCGAGGGACGATTACTACGAGGTCATAGCGGGCAACAGGAGGCTGGCCGCGCTGAGGATGCTCGGCAGGAGGAAGGCGCCGTGCATAGTGGTCGACGTCGACGACAAGTCGGCGTACGAGTTGGCTCTGGTCGAGAACCTCCAGAGGAGGAACCTGAACCCCATAGAGGAGGCGAGGGCATTCAAGCAGTACATCGAGGAGTACGGCTACGGCTCCGAGAGCGATCTCGCCAGGAAGATAGGGAAGAGCCAGGAGTACGTGAGCAGGAGGCTCCAGCTGCTCAAGCTCCCCCAGAGGGTCCAGGAGGAGATTATGCGCCGGCGCATAAGTCCCAGCATCGCGGCTGAGCTGGCCACGCTGGGCGATTCGCAGAGGATAGAGGAGCTAGCCCAGGAGATAATCGAGAAGGGACTGAAGCGCGAGCACGTGAGGCGCATGCTGAGGGACGAGAAGGGGAGCTGGAGGGTCGATGATCCGTACGAGCGCAGGAGGAGGAACGTCGACCGCGTGCTGGGCAGGTGCGTGACCGCGCTGAAGGTGGCGCTGGTCACCATAGATGACGCGATAGACGACGTCAAGGACGACTGGCTGCTCTACGAGATCCTCATGGAGCACCGCGCCCGCCTCCACGCCCAGATCGACGACATGATAAAGCTGAGGAGGCGCTTCCTGGAGGCCGACCAGATGCTGGTGAAGGGGGAGCCTTCGGTGCTCGGGGAAGCCCCCCGAGGCGCAGGGGGACCGAGCACCCACGTGCAGCACGTTAATATCGCGGTCCGATACATATTCCGGCAATGAGCTGGGGTTCGCTCGAGGAGGTCCCCGAGGAGGTCCCCCCCGAGGTTCACAGGAGGAACCTGACTCCCAACTGCAACAGGTTCGCTGGCCAGAAGATCCTGGTGACGGGCGCCGGCCGCGGCCTGGGGTCGAAGATAGCCCTGGCCTTCGCCGAGGACGGCGCGGACGTTGCGGTCCACTATCACGCGTCAGCCGAGGGCGCCGAGAAGGTAGCCGGCGAGATCAGGAGGATGGGCAGGGACTCCTTCACCGTGCAGGCCGACGTCGCTAAGTGGGACGACGTGAGGCGCATGGCGGACGAGGTCTGGAGGAGGTGGGGGAGGCTGGACATACTGATACATCAGGTCGGCGAGATGGTGACCGAGCAGATGAGCTGGAGGGAGATGAAGACCGAGGAGCAGGTCCGGAAGGCGATAGACGTCGACGCCCTTGGCAGCCTCTACGTCATACACGAGTTCGGAAGGAGGATGTACGACGTCCAGAAGTACGGGACCATAGTGGCGATGGCCTCCAACGTGCTCACGACCGGGAGCCCGAGGGCCCCGCAGTACGCCGCCGGCAAGTTCGGCGTCGTCGGCGTCGTCAAGTCCTACGCCAACGCGTTCGCGCCCTGGGTGAGGGTCAATGCGGTCGCCCCGGGCTACATAGAGACCGAGGCGACCAAGGCGAGGCCGGACTGGCCCAGGAGAAGGAAGTTCGTCCTGCAGAACACCCCCCTCAAGAGGATATGTCAGATAGAGGACGTGATACCGGTGATAAAGTTCCTGGCGTCGGGCGACTCGGGATTCATAACGGGCCACACGATATACATAGACGGCGGCTTCACGATGCCGCACTGAGGCCATCACCTACCCCTCCACCGTGGCTTCCGCTTCTCCAGGAAGGCCCTCACGCCCTCCTTCTGATCCTCGGTCGAGAAGCACTTGGAGAACAGCTCGGACTCCTCGCGCATCCCCTCCTCGAACGGCATCCTGAAGCTGGCGTTCAGGGCCCTCTTGGCGAACTTGAGCAGGAGCGGGCTCTTGGACCTCAGTTCGTCCAGGTACCTCTCAACGGTGGCCTGGAACTCGGACCTCGGCACGGCCTTGTTCACTATCCCCAGCTCCTCGGCCTCCTTGGCGGTGATCGCCCTGCCGGAGAACACGAGCTCCTTCGCCCTCTTTATGCCCACGTGCCTGGGCAGGCGCTGCGTCCCCCCGGCCCCGGGTATCAGGCCGACGTTCAGCTCGGTCTGCCCCAACAGCGCGTCCTCCACGGCTATCGCGATGTCGCTGGCTAGCACGAGCTCCAGCCCGCCCCCGAAGGCGTGGCCATTCACGGCCGCCAGCACGGGCTTCGAGAGCCCCTCGATCCTGTCCACCAGCCCCTTCGTCACGACCAAGTAGGAGCGCGCGGCGTCCTCATCCATCTCCAGGAACATCCTGAGGTCCGCGCCCGCGCAGAACGACTTGTCGCCAGCCCCAGTGATGACGACCGCCACGACCTCGGGATCCTCCTCGGCCTCACGGAGCGCGTCCAGCATCTCCTCCTTGGTCGCGACGTCGAGCGCGTTCCTGACTTCCGGGCGATTTATCGTTATCCAGGCCGCACGGTCCCTGACCTGATAGATTATGTTGGAGTAAGCCATTGCCGATGCGAGGCCGCGGGATCGATATGGGGATTTCTGTGCGCGGGGCTTCGCGCCAGAGAGCGGGGACCTTGGGGAAGCCCCGCCCGAGCGGGGGGAGGATGCGCGATCCTCCCGCGAGGTGACGGAGCCGCGCTCGACCACTTCAGATTTTTATAGTGCGCTCCCGTGGAACGCATCAGATGTCCGCGCTCGCCGTCGGGCAGGTCGAGCTGACCAAATATAAATGGGTTGGCGCGTCCGTGAAGAGGAAGGAGGACTCCGAGCTGATAAGGGGCCGGGGGACCTACACCGATGACGTCAGGCTGCCCGGTGCTGTCTACGTCGCCTTCGTAAGGAGCCCCTACGCCCACGCGCGGATAAAGCGCGTGGACGTGTCGCGCGCCCTCGCCCACCCGAAGGTGGTGGGCGTGCTGACGCCCGACGAGGCCGTCCCCCTGCCCTCCTGGATGGAGTTCCCCGGCATGAGGCAGGTCCCGCGCACGTCCCTCGCGGTGGGCAAGGTGAGGTTCCAGGGCGAGCCCGTGGTGGCGGTGGCCGCAACTGACAGGTACGCCGCCGAGGACGCCGCGCAGCTGGTCGAGGTGGAGTACGAGCCCCTCCCGGCCGTGGTCGACGCGGAGAGGGCGCTCGAGCCGGGGGCCCCCCTGCTCTACGAGGAGTGGGGGGACAACGTGATCTACCATGGCAAGGCTAAGTTCGGCGACGTCGAGGGATCCTTCTCCAGCGCCGACGTAGTGGTCGAGGGGACCCTCGTCAGCAACAGGCACTCGCCGACCCCGATTGAGCCCCGCGCGATAACCGCGCACTACGATCAGGCGAGGGGGATCCTCACGATATGGGCCACGACGCAGTTCCCTCACGTGCTCAAGACATACGTGTCGCAGGTCCTCGGGTTCCCCGAGGACAGGATAAAGGTGATAGCCAAGAGGGTCGGGGGCGGCTTCGGCCCCAAGTCGCACGTGTACCCGGACGATGTGGCGGTCCTGCAGCTCGCGCTCAAGCTGAGGAGGCCGGTCAAGTGGGTCGAGACCAGGACCGAGAACCTCCAGGTGACCGGGCACGCGAGGGACTGGAAGATATGGTACAGGGGCGCCTTCACGAAGGATGGGAAGCTGTTGGCGGTCTCGGTGAAGGGAATAGCGGACTTCGGTGTCTACGGCGCCTTCTGGACGGAGATACAGCCGGCGCTCGTGGCGCAGGCGCAGGTCCCGGGCCCATACAAGATGCGCGGGTTCGAGTTCGACCTGTATTGCGTGGCCACGAACAAGGCGCCCTACGCCGCCCACCGCGGGTTCGGGAGGCCCACCGGGGCACTGATCATGGAGAGGATAATGGACGCCGCGGCCCGCAGGCTGGGCCTGGATCCGGTCGAGATACGCAGGCGCAACCTGATAGGGCCGGATGAGATGCCCTACAGGCAGATAACGAATATAGTTTACGACAGCGGCAATTATCCGAGGGCCCTGGAGACCGCCCTGCGCTCGTTCGACTACTGGGGATGGAGGAAGCGCCAGGAGGAGCTGAGGAGGCAGGGTAGGTACATCGGAATAGGCGTGTCGACGTATGTCGAGTACTCCGCGCCCTCCTCCAAGAGGCTGTCCGAGGGCCTGGGGTGGAAGGTCGGCGGGTACGACATGGTCAGGCTCAGGGTGGAGCCCACGGGCAAGGTGAAGTTCTTCACTGGCCAGTCCACGCAGGGGATGAGCCACGAGACCATATTCGCGCAGATAGTCGCCGAGGAGCTCCAGGTCCACGTGGACGACGTGACGGTCGTGGAGGGGGACACGGACGACACCCCCTACAGCTATGGCGCCTGGGCCAGCAGGGCCACTGTGGTCGTGGGCGGGGCCGCGGTGAAGGCCGCCAGGATGATTAGGGAGAAGATGACGAAGATAGCCGCGTTCAACCTGGGGGTGAACCCCGGGGACGTCGACCTGGCGCGCGGCTGGTTCTACGTGAGGTCGAACCCCTCGGCCAGGATCTCATTCCGGGAGGTGGCCAGGATAGCGTACCAGGAGGTTCACAGGATACCCATGGACTTGGAGCCGGGACTGGAGGTCGTGACGACGTACGAGCCCCAGGTCTACACGACCACTAGCCACGCCTGGCACTTCGTGGTGGTGGAGGTGGACCCCGAGACCGGGAAGGTGGACTTACTGAAGTACTACGTCCTGGAGGACGCCGGGATAGCCGTGAACCCTATGACGATGCACGGCCAGACGCACGGCGCAGTCGCGCATGAGATCGGCGGCACCATGTACGAGGAGCTCCGCTACGATGAGAACGGCAACCTCCTCAACTCCACGTTCGTGGACTACCTGGTCCCGACGGCCCTGGAGATCCCGAACATAGAGGTCGAGCACATAGAGACGCCCAGCCCACAGCTTGGCGGCTGGAAGGGGATGGGCGAGGGCGGGAGCATAGGCGCCCCGGCGGCGCTCTTCAGCGCCATAGAGGATGCGCTCAGCCCGCTAGGCGTGAAGCTTGACCGCGCCCCCCTGAACCCGGAGAACATATTGCGCGCGATCAAATCGGCCCAGGGCGCCATCCGGCGGTGAGGGGAGCCGATGGATGGCCGCTTCAGGGCCACCGTCTCCTTCGACGACACCGACTGCACCGGGAGGGTGCACTTCTCCAAGTACGCGATCTGGATAGATCGCGCGATACAGGACTTCTTCAGGGCGGCCGGCTTCAGGTTCCTGGGGAACGGCGCGCTGCTCCACGAGTCCCGCGGCGAGGTGGTCGCGTTCGCGATAGGGGAGTACTGGACTAGGATGGATAGGCCGCTAGCGCTCGGCAGCCAGATAGAGGCGGTCGCGCGCCCCTCCGAGGTGAGGCCCCGCCGCGTGTCGTTCGAGGGCCTCGTGATCGACGTGTCCGACGGCGCGACGGTCGCGCGCGGCCGCATAACGATGGTGCACATAGATCCCTCCACCGGCGGCTCCCGCGAGATCCCCGAGTGGCTGAGGTCCATACTCACTGGCCGAAAATATTAATGGGCGCCGAGGCGCTGGCGCGCCAAAATGGACTTCAACGAGTCGGACGAGCATGCCCTGCTGAGGAAGGAGATCGCGGATCTCGTGAGGCAGTTCCCCCGCGAGTACTGGCGCAAGAAGGACGTGTCGGAGGAGTTCCCCCAGGAGTACTGGGACGCGCTCGCGAGCCACGGGTGGCTGGGGCTCCTGGTCCCGGAGGAGTACGGCGGCGCCGGCCTCAACATGTACGAGGCCCACCTCGCGATTTACGAGGCCTCCAGGAACGGCGCCGGGGTCCCGGGCGGCGACCTGCTCATGAGGACCTACATGTTCGGGAGCTACCCGATAAGGCAGTTCGGCAGCGCCTACCTGAAGGAGAAATGGCTGCCCAGGATAGCCGAGGGGAGGGCGCTGTTCAGCATAGGGCACACGGAGCCCGTGGCGGGCGTCAACACGTTCGATATAGAGACCTACGCGGAGCGCAGGGCCGGCGAGTACGTGATCAACGGGCAGAAGATATGGATGACGCTGGCGCACAGGGCTGACGCGATACTCCTGGTGGCCAGGACTAAGAGGAAGGAGGAGGTCGCGAACAAGAGCGATGGGCTCACGCTCTTCGTGATCGACACGCGTGAGTCGAAGATAAGGACGGCGAAGCTACCAGCCTCCGTGATGAGGCCTCTCGGCGAGAACGTCGTCTACTTTGAGGACGTGAGGGTGCCCGAGGAGAACGTGCTGGGCGAGGTCGACAAGGGGTGGCGCTACCTGACCAGCGTGTTCAATGCGGAGCGCCTGGGCACGGCATCCGTCGCCGCCGGGGCCGCGGAGTACGTGCTCGACCTGGCGGTGGAGTACGCTAAGACGAGGAGCGTGTTCGGCAGGCCCATAGGCTCCAACCAGGCGGTGAGCTTCCCGCTGGCCGAGATCAAGATCTACCTCGAGGCGGCCAAGCTCATGCTCCAGAAGGCCGCGTGGCGCTTCGACAGGGGGGAGGACCCGTCGGTGGAGGGGAATATGGCCGCGTACATAGCCGCCGAGGCCGCCTGGAGGGCCGCCGACCAGGCGGTCCAGACCTTCGGCGGCCTTGGATTCTCGGTCGAGATGGACGTGGAGCGCTACTACAGGGACCTGCGCCTGTTCAGGACAGCCCCCGTGCCCAAGGAGATGGTCTTCAATTTCATCAGCAGGCGCGTCCTGGGACTTCCTAGGACATTCCGAGATTCAAGGGCGCGGATTCAACTTTAAATAACTCCTGGGGCGCTTCGAGCCGAATTGCGTCCTGCTCCGTTCGAGTACTATGCGCCCACGAGCCTCGAGGAGGCGCTGAGACTCCTCAGCGAGAAGGAGGGGGCGAAGCTCCTGGCCGGCGGGCAGAGCCTGCTGGCGCTCATGAAGCTGAGGCTGCTGGCCCCCACCGCGCTGATAGACCTCAACAGGATACGCGAGCTGCGCTACATAAAGGAGGAGGACGGGTGGCTGCTCATAGGGGCCATGACCATATACGACGAGCTCGAGCAATCCCCCCTGATAAGGGAGCGCTACCCGGCGCTCCACGAGGCGCTCTACAGGCTGGGCGATCAGCAGGTCAGGAACAGGGGGACCATCGGCGGGAGCCTCGCGCACGCGGATCCGTCGGCCAACCTCCCGCCGGTCATGGTGGCGCTCAAGGCGCAGATGGTCGCGGCGCGCGCGGGGGGCGGCAGGAGGGTCATACAGGCCGACGAATTCTTCGTCGACGCGTTCACGACCGCGCTGGAGCCCGATAAGGAGGCGCTGGTCGAGGTTAGGCTGCCCCCCTGGCCCAGGGGAAGCGGCGGTGCCTACATGAAGCTGTCGAAGAGGGAGATAGATTTCTCGATAGTGGAGGTCGCGGTTCAGATGACGGTGGGCGACGATGGGGGCGTGAAGGAGGCGCGCGTGGTGCTCGGATCGGTGGCGCCGAAGCCCTACAGGGCGGTGGGCGCCGAGGAGGTCCTGGCGGGCGCGAAGGTGGACGAGGGGCTGGCCGCCAGGGCGGCCGAGGCAGGGACCCGCGACCTGGAGCCGCCATCGGACGTCCAGGCCTCCAGCTGGTACAGGAAGGAGGTCTCCAGGGTCCTCGTCAAGAGGGCGATCCTGAAGGCATATGCTCGCGCGAGGGGGATGGAGCAATGAGCCAGGAGCTGAGGCACATCAGGGTGAAGGTCAACGGCCAGTGGTACGAGGCCGACGTGGAGCCCAGGATGCTGCTCGTAGATCTGCTCCGCGACGTCCTGGGGTTCACTGGGGTTCACATAGGGTGCGACACGGGCCACTGCGGCGCCTGCACGGTGATAATGGACGGGAGGAGCGTCAAGTCCTGCATGGTGCTGGCGGTGCAGGCGGACGGCTCGGAGATAATGACGGTCGAGGGGATGGAGAAGGATGGCCAGCTCCACCCGCTCCAGGAGGCCTTCTGGGAGAACCACGCGCTGCAGTGCGGCTACTGCACGCCCGGACAGCTGATGTCCGCGTACTTCCTGCTGAGCAGGAACCCCAATCCGAGCGAGGAGGAGATAAGGAAGGCGATAGAGGGCAACCTGTGCAGGTGCACGGGATACGTCAATATTGTGAAGGCGATAAAGGCCGCCGCCCTCAAGATGTCGAGCTCCAAGGCGGGTTGATGGCGGATGTCCAAGGCCCCTCCGGAGATTATTTCACTGTACACGCAGGATAGCAGCGCCCTGACCCTCAAGTGGCTCGGGAAGCCCCTGAAGCCGAAGGAGGACTACCGCCTGGTGAGGGGGAGGGGCACATTCGTCGACGACGTCCAGCTGCCGCGCATGACGTACATGGCGTTCCTCAGGAGTCCTTACAGCCACGCCCGGATAAAGAGGATAGACGTCTCCAGGGCAAAATCGATGCCCGGGGTCCTCCTCGTCTGGACGGGCGACGACATAAAGAAGCGCATGAGGCCCCTTCCGCAGGCCACGCCTCCCCCGGCGAGGAACGCCATCGACTATCCGCTGGCGGTGGATAAGGTCAGGTTCCAGGGGGAACCCGTCGCGATGGTCGTGGCGGAGAGCCGCTACATCGCCGAGGACGCGGTGAACCAGATAGATGTCGACTACGAGCCCCTCCCGGCCGTGGTCGACGCGGAGAGGGCGCTCGAGCCGGGGGCCCCCCTGGTGCACGAGGAGGTGGGGACCAACCTCATAGCGCACGTGCACTACAAATGGGGCGACGTGGACTACTACTTCCAGCACGCCGACCTGGTAGTGGAGGCGAAGTTCCACTACCACAGGTTCACGGGGGCGCCGCTCGAGACCAACGCGGTGGTCGCGGACTACGATGAGCGCGCGGACGTGATGACGATATACTGCAACAACCAGGCGCCCATGGAGTGGCTCCCGCAGCTCTCGGCCGGGCTCAACATGCCGTATCCCAAGCTGAGGGTCGTGACCAGGGACATAGGTGGGGGCTTCGGCACCAAGCTGATCAACTACGTGTACATGATCCTGGCGGCGCTCGCCTCGAAGGAGCTCAAGAGGCCCGTCAAGTACATGGAGACCAGGACCGAGAACCTCCAGGCGGCGGCCCACAACGCGGAGAGGACGTGCACAGTGAGCGCGGCCGTCAGGAAGGACGGGACGGTGCTGGCGCTCAGGATGAGGTGCGTGGATGACGACGGCGCGTACTCCAGGCACGAGCCTGCGGGCATGACCGTCTGGGCGCAGGTCTCGACCGGCATGTACAAGATAAGGGCGCTCGAGAACGATTACTACGCGGTGTTCACCAACAAGTGCCCCTCCACCTCGATACGCGGGTTCTCCAGGGCGCCCCATCTGTTCATGATAGAGAGGATCATGGACAGGATAGCCAGGAAGCTGGGCATGGACCCGGCCGAGATTAGGATGAAGAACCTGGTAGGGCCGGAGGAAATGCCGTACATGACGCCCAGCGGCGGCATCTACGACAGCGGCAACTGGCCGGAGGGCCTCAGGAGGGCACTGGAGGCCGCGGACTACTGGGGATGGAGGAAGCGCCAGGAGGAGCTGAGGAGGCAGGGGAGGATAATAGGCGTGGGGGTCGTGGTCGGCTCCGACTCCGCGGGGCCCAACATGGCGCAGGTCAAGATGTACAATCCGGGGCTGCCCTACACCGGCGGGACCGAGGGCGCGCTCGTGCAGATGACCCCGGACGGCAAGGTCAGGGTGATCCTGGGGAGCTCCCCGCAGGGAATGGGCCACGAGACCACGGCGGCGCAGGTGGTCGCGGACGTCCTCGACATAAGCTACGACGACATCTACGTGCAGACGGGGTTCGACTCGTTCTCCTCGGTCTACACCATGCACTCAGGCACCTACGGCAGCAGGTTCGCCCCGATAGGCCTCTCGGCGGTCTACCTGGCGGCGGCCAGGCTGAAGGAGAAGCTGGCCAAGATGGCCGCGTACCTCCTCAAGTGCCCGGAGGGCGACGTCGTGATCGAGAACGGCGCCGCCCGCTGCGCCAAGGACCCCCAGAGGTCCATGGAGCTCAGGAGGATCGCGAGGATAGCGTACGGCAACGTCAACGAGCTGCCGCCCGGCATGGAGCCCGGCCTGTACTCGCTCGCTATATTCAGGCCGCCCTTCCAGAACCCGGACGAGAACAGGAGGGCCAACCTGGCCCTGACCTACTCCTACAACGTCCACGTGGTCGTCGTGGAGATAGATCCCGAGACCGGGATGCCCAAGATACTCAGCTACACCGCGCTAGAGGACTCCGGCAGGATCGTGAACCCGCTGATAGTGGATGGCCAGGTGCACGGCGCGATCGCCCATGGCGTGGCCGAGGCCCTCTATGAGAAGTATCACTACGACGAGGACGGCAACCTCCTCAACCCCACGTTCGTGGACTACCTGGCCCCGACGGCCCTGGAGATCCCGGACATGAAGGTCATCCACATGGAGACGCCCAGCCCGTTCACGCCGACGGGCGCCAAGGGGATGGGGGAGGGAGGCGGCACCGCGGTCCAGGCGGTGATCAGCGCCGTGGAGGACGCCCTGGCCCCCCTGGGCGGGGAGCTGGGGGAGAGCCACGCCGATCCCGAGACGATATTACGTATATTAAAGGGAGCCGCGCGCGGCAAGTCGGAGGTGTGATGCGATGCCCCAGTTCAAGGGCTCGGAGGTGATAAGCGCCCCCAGGCAGGCCGTCTGGGACTTCCTGACCGATCCCCAGAGGGTCGGAGGATGCGTGCCCGGCCTCAAGTCGCTCCAGGTCGTGGACAGCGATCACTTCAACGCGGAGGTGCAGGTGGGCATAGGCATACTGAGGGGCACCGTGAAGGTGAAGTACGAGGTCGTCGAGAAGGTCCCCCCGGAGAGGATCGCGATGAGGATGGACGGCAGCGGCGTCGGGAGCAAGGCCCTGATCAACGCCACGGTGGAGCTGAAGGAGGCGCAGCAGGGGACCCAGCTGGACTGGGTCGCGGACGTCACGGTCTCGGGGACGCTCGCGGGCCTCGGCGCCCGCTACCTGAACGACATAGCCTTCAAGACGGTCTCCGACATCTTCAAGTGCACGAAGGAGAAGTTGAGCAAATAAAATTAAAATAAAAATTTATTTACCCTGGAACTTCGGCTGCCTCTTCTCGTAGAAGAAGGCCCTTATTCCCTCCTTCAGGTCATCCGTGTAGAACAGCAGGAGGTTCTCCTTCAGCTGATACTCGGTTCCCTCGTCTATCGGCATCTCGCTGCCCAGGTTGACGGCGACCTTCGCGGCGCCGACGGCGAGCGGCGCGTTCTTGATTATCTTCCTCACGAGCTCCATGGTCTTTTCCATCAGCTGCTCGTGCGGGACCACGAGGTTGACGAACCCGAGCCTGTAGCCCTCCTCCGCCGATATCCACTCGCCGGTGAAGAGCAGGTACTTCGCCCAGTACTTGCTGATCACGCGGGGCAGCCTTATCGTGATCCCCGCGCCCGGCATTATCCCGATGCCGGTCTCCGGCAGCCCGAACTTCGCCTGGTTGCTCGCTACGACCAGGTCGACGGCCTGTATCGTCTCTATGTTGCAGTACCCATTCACCGCCGCTATTATCGGCTTCCTCATCTTCTCCATGAAGCGCCATATCTCTAGGTTGAACCTGTTGAACTTCTCTATCTCATAATACTTCCCGGCCTCGACGTTGGCGAGGAACTCCTTCGCGTCGCCCCCGGAGCTGAACGCCTTGCCGGCGCCCGTTATCACGACGGCCCACACGTCGCGGTCGTCGGCGGCCTTCTTCAGCGCCTCGTAGAACTCCTGGAGCATCGCCACGTTGAACGCGTTGCGCGCCTCGTCCCTGTTCAGCGTTATAATGGCCACGTGGTCCTCCGGCCTCTTCTCATATAGGACGAGCGGCTTCTGAGACATGCATCATCACTCGATGGGGTCCCCCGCATACAAGTTAATATACCTTCAACGATCCCGCAACATATAATGAGCGCCGACGTCGCGATAATCGGAATTGGCGAGACCCCCTACAGTCGCGCCAGGGCCGATAGGGGCGAGGTCGTCATGAGCGCCGAGCAGTACGCCTCCTGGGCCGTCTCCCTGGCCTTGGAGGACGCGGGCCTCAGCAAGGGGGACCTGGATGGGCAGGGGCTGGCCGTGGCCGGGACCGAATGGCCGCACAGCGAGATATGGTCCGCCGAGGTCGTCCAGAACCTCGGATTCAGGCCCAAGTTGCTCCTGAGGGGCGACTTCGGGGGCAACAACGCCGTCGAGTTGGCGGTGCAGGCGGCGGCCGCGATAAGGTCCGGGCTGGTCGACTACGTGCTGCTCCTGGGGGCCGACTCCCCCATGACGCCCTTCGGGACCCAGACCGCCAGGAGCTGGAGGTACGACATAGACTACATGAGGCCCTTCGGCCTCATGGGATTCGTGACCCTGGCGGGCCTCATGATGAGCAGGCACATGAGCGCGTACGGCACGAAGGCGGAGCACTTCGGCAAGATAGCCGTGACCCAGAGGGAGCACGCGAGGCTCAATCCCAACGCGTACGTCAAGGCGCCGCTGACCATGGAGGACTACCTGAAGTCGCGCATGCTCTCGGACCCGCTCAGGCTCCTGGACTCGGTCATGTTCGTGAACGGCGGGCTGGCCGTCATAATGACCAGCCGCGAGAGGGCATCCAGGGCCCCGAAGCGCCCGATCTACCTGCTCGGATACGGGCTGGCCCACAACTACGCGGAGGGCGACCCGGCGATGCCCGATATAACTACCACCGGCGTCAAGCTCGCGGCCCGCGACGCGCTGGGCATGGCCGGGAAGTCCCCCGGGTCCCTGGACTTCCTCCAGCTCTACGACGACTTCACGGGCGCAGTGCTGATGCAGATCGAGGACATAGGCTTCTGCGCGAAGGGGGAGGGCGGAAGGTTCCTGGAGGGGACGGACATATCGTACAAGGGGGACCTCCCCGTGAACACGGGCGGCGGGCTCCTCTCGAACGGCCAGCCGGGGATGGCGGCGGGCTTCGTTCACCTGGTGGAGGCGGTCAGGCAGCTCAGGGGCGAGGCGACCGGCAGGCAGGTGAGCGACGCCAGGATGGGCCTGGTGAGCGGGCTCGGCGGCCTCGCCTACGGCAACAACTTGGCGAACGCGGGCGCGCTCGTGCTGGGGGTGATGCGAGATGTCGGAGAGGCAGCCCGAGAAGCCCCTGCCCGAGGTGACGCCGCTCAACAAGCCGTTCTGGGACGCCGCGGCCCGCCACGAGTTCGTGGTCCAGCGCTGCCGGAGGTGCGGCCGCTTCATATGGTATCCCCGGGGGTCCTGCCCCTACTGCGGCTCGCGCGACCTCGAGTGGACGAGGCCGAGGGAGACAGGCACCGTCTACGCGTCCACGATAGCCAGGGTGGTGGTGGGGAACTCGCCAGCTTGGGAGAAGGAGATGCCCTACGCCGTGGCGATAGTCGACATGGACGACGGCTTCAGGATCTACGGCCGCGTCCTGGGGATCAGGCCGGAGGAGGTGCGCCCCGGCCTGCGCGTGCGCATAGACTTCGAGGACCTGGCGAGCGGCGTGGCGGTGCCGGTGTTCCGCCCGCTGGGGCGAGCTCCCGATCCGTAAACCATAGTTTTTATATACCACTGTTATCTCTAGTTAAGATCAATGGTCAATATATCGGTGTTCATCGATGTCAATGCCCGCTACTGGCCCCGCAAGGCGGTGGCGGTGTTCCCCGATAGGGGCAAGCAATACACGTACCCGGAGCTGCTCTCGGAGATCAACCGCTTCTCCAACGCCCTGAGATCGCTCGGCGTGCGCAGGGGGGACAGGGTGGCGATCTACATGCCCAACGCGCCCGAGACGCTGATAGCCTTCCTGGGGACCTGGAGGGCGGGGGCCGTGGCGGTCCCCATGAACGTCGTGCTCAGGGACTACGAGGTGAGGCACCTGCTCAACGACTCGGGGGCATCCGTCGTGGTCACGAACTCCCAGGGCTACGAGGTCATCAGGAACCTGCGGGGCTCGATTCCAGAGGTCAGCGTGATACTGACGGATGGCGGGGCCAGCGGGGATGGGGTCCACTCCTGGGCGGACCTCATGGCGTCATCGCGGGACTCCGGCAGGGCCGAGAACTGCGAGCCGGAGTGCCTGGCCCAGCTCCAGTACACGTCGGGCACGACCGGCCTCCCGAAGGGCGCCATGCTCACGCACTGCAACTGGATAGCGGCGTTCGACTCGGAGCGCTGGGCCCTCGGCCTGACGGATAGGGACGTCATGCTCTACATATATCCGATGGTCCACGTGGGGTTCAGCTGGGCCCTGACGGCCCTCAAGTACGGCGCCACAGTGATCTTCATGGAGAGGTACTCGATGGAGAAGTACCTGAGGTACGCCGCGGAGTACGGCGCCACCGTTCTATGCTCGATGCCGCCCGTCATGACCGACATGGTCAATGGCCCCAGCGGGATCGAGGAGTACTTCAGGGCCGCGCGCGTCGTCGTGACCGGCGGCGCGCCCACCCCCGAGCCGATATGGAAGAAGTGGGTATCGCGCTTCGGCATCCCGGTGCTCAACGCCTACGGCCTCTCGGAGACGATAGTAGTGGGGTCCGCCCCCGGCACGGTGCCGGGGTGGGAGCACCTGAGCAAGGGCTACAGATCCGTCGGCGCCCCCATAGGGTACGCCGAGGTGAAGATAGTGGACCCGGACGATCCCTCAAGGGAGCTGGGCCCCGGGGAGACCGGCGAGATAGCCCTGAGGGGGCCGGCGGTGGCCAAGGGCTACTGGAGGAACGAGGAGGCCACGCGCGAGTCCTTCATGCCGGACGGGTGGTTCCTGACGGGCGACATAGGGTTCCTGGACGAGGACGGCGTGCTCTACGTAACGGACAGGAAGAAAGACATGATAGTGATGTCGGGCTTCAAGATCTATCCGGCCGAGGTGGAGTCGATACTGCTCCAGAACCCCAAGATACTGGAGGCGGCGGTCTTCGCCAGGTACGATGAGAGGAGGGGGGAGGTCCCAGTGGCCGCCATCGTGCTGAGGCCTGGCGAGAGGGCGACTAAGGAGGAGATCCTGGAGTGGGCGAGGCAGCACATGGCGAGCTACAAGGTCCCGCGCGACATCGTGTTCCTGGAGGAGTTGCCCAAGATGGGCGGATGGAAGATCCTCAGGAGGGTCCTGAGGGAGAAGTTCGGTAACTTCCCGTCCGGCGGCGCGGATGACGGATCCTCCAGGGAGGGGGCTCAGATCGCGAGGACGCAGCAACCGGGCCGAGCAACAATGAATAAATTTATTATGGCGTAACAGGATTCTATAGAGTGGCTTGCCCTTCAGGCCTTCTAAGGTGATCCTGCCCGCGACGCGCGAGGAGGCCTCCGAGAGCCTGGAGGCCCTCGGGGGCGGCGCCGCCATAATCGCGGGCGGCACGATGCTCTTCAGGCTGCGCGACAGCGGGCTCCTGGACCACGTCGAGGCACTGGTTGACCTGTCCAGGCTGGGGCTGAGCTACGTGAGGGGGGATGCCGTGGTGGCGATCGGCTCCTACACGCCGCTCTCCGATGTATACAGGTGGATAGCGTCGGACCCGCGCAGGGGCCGCGCCCTGGGCGCGCTGGCCGACGCCATAATGTCGATGCCGGGGTGGCAGATCCGCAACATGGCCACGGTGGGCGGGAGCGCCAGCATCGGCATGCCCCAGTCGGACATTGCTACATCGCTCCTCGCGCTCGGGGCGCGCGCGAGGATCTCGGGCCCCTCGGGCGAGAGGGTGGTCGATCTCAGGGATTACATGGCCGGCCCCCTGTCGCCCTCGCTGGGGAGCGGCGAGTTCCTGAGCGAGCTGGTGATCGAGCAACCCATCGGCGCTTCGGCGCACGAGAAGTTCGTCGTGAGCGACATAGATCATCCCATAGCGAGCGCGTCCGCGCATCTGGCGCTTGCGGACGATGGCTCCGTGGCGAGCGCGCGCATAGCGCTCGGCGGGGGATTGAGGAGGAGCGTCGTCCTGGAGTCACCGCGGGCCCTCGTGGGGAGGGTCCCGGACGAGGGGGTCCTGGAGGAGATCCAGGGGCTGGCGCGCGACTCGGTCGACCCCCTGGACGACTTCGCCGCGTCGGCGGAGTACAGGAGGCACCTCGCGGGCGTCATGGCCAGGAGGGCGGTCGCCAGGGCCTACGCCAGGGCCGGGGGGTCAGCGAGATGAAGCTCAGGTTCACGCTGAACGGCTCAGCGGTGGAGCTGGACGCCGAGCCCTGGGAGAGCCTGTTCGACGTCCTCCGGAACAGGCTCGGCATCAAGAGCGTGAAGACGGCGCTCTGCGAGGGCTCGTGCTCCGCGTGCGGCGCCTGCACGGTCCTCCTGGACGGGAGGCCCATCTACTCCGTCATGACCCCCGCATACCGCGCGGACGGGCGCTCGATAACGACGCTGGAGGGGCTCTCCAGGGGCGGGGAGCTGCACCCGCTGCAGAGCGCCTTCATAGAGGCGGGCGCCGTCCAGTGCGGGTTCTGCACGCCCGGCATGATATTGGCAGCTAAGGCGTACCTGGACGGCGGGGGCGGGCCCGATGAGGGCGGGATCAGGGAGGCCATCAGGGGGAACCTGTGCAGGTGCACCGGGTACGTCAAGATAATCGAAGCGATCCGCAGGGCGGCCGAGGCCTCGGGGGGCGGGAAACCATGACGTCTGTCGAGCTGGTCGGGAGGGAATTCTCGGTCATAGGATCCCGCGTCCCGAAGTACGATGCCCTGGAGAAGGTCCTGGGCGAGGCGCGCTATCTGCTGGACCTGGAGATGCCCGGCATGCTGCACGCGAAGATCCTGAGGAGCAGCCACCCGCACGCCAGGCTGCTCTCGATCGACGCGTCCGAGGCGGCGCGCATGCCCGGCGTGGTGGACGTCATAACGGCGAGGGACGTGAGGCTCAACAACCTGGGGTACCTGAAGGACAATCCCCCCCTCAAGTGGGGGAAGGTCAGGAGCGTCCGCGACGAGATAGCGGCGGTCGCCGCCGTCGACCCGGAGACGGCGTCCGAGGCGCTGCAGGCGATAGATGTGAAGTACGAGCCGCTGCCCCCGGTCACGGACCCCGTGGCGGCGCTGGAGCCGGGGGCCCCGCTCGTCCACGAGGAGCTCGGGACGAACCGCGTCAACCTGGACTTCGGCCTCTCCTACGGCGACGTCGAGGCCGCATTCCAGCGCGCGGACGTCGTCGTGGAGGGGACGTACAGGACGCAGTACGTCGCGCACAACCCGGGCGACACCATGGGGGCTCTGGCCTGGGTGGACGCGCAGGGCACCCTGAACGTCTACACGAACACGCAGGCGCCGTTCCTCTACCAGCGCTGGCTGGCCGAGTCGCTGGGGATACCGGCCCACAGGGTCAGGGTGATCCAGCCCCACATAGGGGGCGCCTTCGGGAGGAACCTGGACGTGTATCCGCACGACGTGATAACGGCGGCCCTAGCCATGAGGACCAGGAGGCCAGTGAAGCTCCTGTTCACGCGCTCGGAGGAGCTCCAGAACGCGCCCACGAAGCAGCCGCTGATAGCGAGGGTTCGCCAGGGGGCCACGAGGGACGGCAGGCTGGTCGCCAGGGAGGTAGACGCGATACTGGATGCCGGCGCGTACGTGGGATGGGGCGTGTTCGACGCCAGGGTCATGCAGTACACGGTCACCGGGCTCTACTCGGTCCCCGCCGTCAGGTTCAGGACGACGGTGGTCTACACGAACAACCCGAGCACCGCCGCTATGAGGAGCGCCGGGAACTCCCAGATCACGTTCGCGGTCGAGAGCAACATGGACGAGCTGGCGGAGAGGCTGGGGATGGATCCCGTGGAGTTCAGGCTCCTCAACGCGAACAGGCCGAACACCGTGACGCCGCAGGGCGCGAGGATAACCACGTGCGCTATGCCCGAAGCCCTCAGGGAGGCCGCCAGGAGGATAGGGTGGAGGGGACGGCATTCAGCGGGCCCCAATAGGGGTATCGGGTTCGCGTGCTACTTCCACGTGGGCGGCGGAGCCAGGATCTACAGGTCCGACGGATGCGGCGCCATCGTGAAGGTCGACGACTTCGGCGGCGTGATCGTGTCGGTCGGCGGCACGGAGATCGGGGAGGGCCTGGACACCTCGATACAGCTCATAGTGGCGGAGGCGCTGGGCGTCCCCAGGGACAGGGTCAGGGTCCAGATAAACGGCGACGCCTCGATGAGGCTCTGGGACGTCGGAACCCACGCGAGCAGGGGCACATTCATCTGCGGGAACGCCGCGCTGAGGGCCGCGCTGGACGCCAGGAGGCAGATACTCGAGGGCGCCTCCAAGATCCTGGGCGCGCCGCCCGAGGACCTCGAGATAGTCGACGGGTTCGTCCGCTCCCGGACCGATCCGTCCAAGGGAATGGAATATGATAAGGTGGTCAGGCGGATGCACTTCTTCAGCGGCGCCCAGGGCCGCATCGTGGTGGCGTCCAGCTTCTACGAGCCGCCGTCCGAGGAGCCGGACGAGAGGTGGCACGGGAACGTGTCCGCCACGTACGGGTTCGGCTGCCAGGCGGCGCTCGTCGAGGTGGATCCCGAGACCGGGAGGGTGAAGGTGCTGAGGATAGTGAGCGCGCACGACGCGGGCCGCGTGATAAACCCCAACGGGTTCGAGGGGCAGGTGCAGGGGGGCGTGGCCATGGGCATAGGCCTGGCGCTGCTGGAGGAGCTCCACCTGTCCGAGGGCCGCGTGGTCAACGGCTCCTTCGAGGACTACAGGCTGCCGAGGGTCACCGACATCCCGGAGATAGACGTGGTCTCCGTCGGGGAGCCCGATCCCGAGGGCCCCTACGGGGCGAAGGGCGTGGCGGAGGGGCCGGTCATCCCGGTGGGCCCCGCGATAGCCAACGCCGTGGCCGACGCGCTGGGCGTGAGGATAAGGGACCTCCCGATAACCCCGGAGAAGATCTGGAGGGCCCTGGCGCTAAATGTTCAATAGCCTCCTCCGGCAGCTCGCCCCGGGGTGTGCCGATTGAGGATCGCCGCCCTCGTGAAGGTCGCGATGGATCCGAACCTCATGAAGGTGGAGCCCTCAGGAGAGGTCTCCCTGCGCCAGACGGCGATGGCGATCGCCGAGTACGATAGGAACGCGGTGCAGGCCGCGCTCGACCTCAGGGATAAGCTGGGCGGCCAGGTGGCCGCGCTCTCCGCCTCGACGTGGGGCATGTCCTCGGAGAGGAGGAAGGACTACGAGGCAGCGCTCAGGGAGGCGCTCGCCATGGGGGTCGACGAGGCGCACATGGTGTTGGACGACTCGCTCACCGGCGTGCCGCTGGACACCGCCAGGGCCCTGGCGGCGCTCGCCAGGTCCCTCGGGGGATTCGACGTCTACATCGCGAGCGAGGGATCCTCCGACATGGTCTCGGGGCAGGTGGCGCCCATGCTGGCGGCCATCCTCGGCCTGCCGGCGTTCACCTACGTCAAGAGGATAGAGCCCGAGGGCGGCTCCCTGAGGCTCACGAGGGACCTGGAGGACGCGCTCGAGACCCTCAGGGCCTCGCCGCCCCTCGTCATGAGCGTGACCGGGGAGTCGAGCAAGCCGAGGCTACCGACCCTGATGCAGATAAGGAGGGCATTCTCGAAGCCGCTGAAGTTCTACTCGCTCGCCGACCTCGGGGTCTCGCCCTCGGGGAGGGCCAGACGCACCGCGCTCCGCGCATTGGTCCAGAAGAGGAAGAACGTCTACATAGACGGGTCCAAGCCCGACGAGGCCGCCTCCAAGCTCATCGCGGCCCTGGCCGAGGAGGGGGTGATACGCGCTTGAGCAGGGTCGTCGTGGCGGGCAGGAACCCGCAGGACGTGTCGAGCGCCATAGGATTCGCGAAGATGATCGCGGACGCGTCCGGGTCCTCGGTGGTCGCGGTGGCTCTATCCGGCGGCGACGAGCTCGGGCGCGCGGTCGCGGGCATAGCCTCGGAGGCCTACGCGATCTCCGGGTCCGGCCACGCGCCCGAGCTGATGCTGGAGGCGCTCGGGCGCGTGGCCGGACCCGACCTCTACGCGGTCGTGTCGCCCGCGCTGAAGGACCTGACGGACGCACTCGCGAGGTTCTCCGCCGGTGCCGGCATTCCAATGCTGACCGAGGTTACGGAGTTCGCCAGGGGGGCCGGTGGGGAGGTGACGCTCAGGAGGGCCGCCATGGCGGGGAGGGCTGTGGCCGAGTACTCCGTCGTGCCGCCATTCGCGGCCACGGTCGCGCCGGGCAGGTTCCCGGCGCCGCAGCCCTCGGGGACGATCGAGGTGAGGCGGCTGGACGTGGGCGCGAGGGGGCCCGAGGTGCTGGGCGTGGAGCCGAAGAGGAGGGAGGGCGTCGACATATCCTCCGCGGACATCGTCGTGGGGGTGGGCAGGGGGTTCCGCTCGAAGGAGGACCTGTCCCTGGCCTTCAGGCTGGCGGAGCTCCTGGGAGCCGCGGTCGGGTGCAGCAGGCCCATAGCGGCCGACTACGGATGGCTGCCCGAGGACAGGTGGATAGGGATATCGGCGAAGAAGATAAGGCCGAAGCTCTACGTGGCGCTCGGGATATCGGGCGCGCCGCAGCACATGGCCGGAGCTATGGACTCGAAGCTGATAGCCGCGGTCAACAAGGACAAGAACGCGCCGATATTCCAGTACGCGGACTACGGCGTGATAGGCGATCTGTATCAGGTGGTCCCAGCTCTCATAAGGCGGCTGGAGGAGCTGCGCCGGTGATCCCCTGGCAGCTCCCGCTGGCAGCAGTGCCCGAGATAAAGTACTACCTGTTCGTCCAGGGCCTTTATCCCCTGATAATAATAGAGTCGATCGCGGCGGCGGCGATCTGCCTCTACGGATCCTACAGATCCTTCTCCAGGTGGCTCATGGGCCAGCCCATCCCGATCCCGGATCACCTGGGCGCCAGGCTGGCGAACGTCCTCAGGTACAGCTTCGCGCAGGTCAAGGTCTGGAGGCATCGCCTCCCCGGGGTCATCCACAGCCTGATCTTCTGGGGGACGACCCTGCTCCTCATAGGGACAATCCTCGACGCGATCGAGTCGGAGATCACGCTCAGGTTCTTCCACGCTCGCTTCCTGATAGGCCCCGTCTACCTCTGGTTCAAGCTCGCCATGAACATCGGCGGGCTGATGCTCATAGCGGGGATCCTCCTGGCTTACTACCGGAGGGCTCGCCGCATCACCCCGAACCTCCCGATGGGCCCGATGGAGCACTACATGCTTCTCTCGCTGCTCACGATAGCCATCACTGGGTTCTTCCTCGACTCGGTCAACACGTACGCTTACCGGATGTCCTACATGTTCCCGTACGACGTCGTGGGGTACTCGCTGGCCTCGCTCTACAGGGACCTGGGGATCACCGTGGCTCAGCTGGTGCCCGCTTACCGCGCCGTCTGGCTGTTCCACATGACCCTGGCGATAATGAGCATCGGTTTCATCCCGTACACGAAGTTCTCGCACATATTCGTGCACGGGGGCTTGAACGTCCTCTACTACAGGCTGGAGCCCCCCTCGGCCTTCAGGCCGGTGGAGGACCTGCAGGGGAAGGTGGAGAGGGGGGAGGTCGTGGGCGCTACGACTGCATCGGAACTGACTTGGAAGGAGAGGCTGGACCTCGATGCGTGCGTCAAGTGCGCCAGGTGCACGAACGTGTGCCCCGCCTTCGCCTCGGGGAAGCCACTGAGCCCCATGCACCTCGTCCAGGCGCTGAGGGAAGCCGTCCACGCGGGCCCGTCGTCGAAGCTGGTCTCCGATGGCCCGCTTGCCCCCGAGGCCTACTGGAGCTGCACAACCTGCGGGGCATGCGTCCGCGAGTGCCCGGCCATGATCCATCACGTGGAGCTGATAACCGACGTGAGGCGCGGCCTCGTGTCGACCGGCGGCGCCGTCCCCGAGGGGCTCTCGCAGGCGCTCTACAACGTGATGAGGCTGGGCAACCCCTTCGGCTTCGACCCGGATGAGAGGACGAGGTGGATGGAGAGGGTGTCCACAGACCTGGGAATACCGTTCGCCGAGCCCGGGGAGGAGTACGACTACATATACTGGGTGGGCTGCAACACGGCTTACGATCCGAACCTGAGGCCGGTGGCCGAGTCGCTCCTGAGGCTGCTGAAGCGCGCCGGGGTGAAGGTCGCCCTCCTGAGGGAGGAGACGTGCTGCGGGGAGCCCGCCAGGAGGATAGGGGACGAGTACCTGTTCTCCGAGAACGCGAGGTCCGTGGGCGAGGCGCTGTCGAGGTACAGGTTCAAGTCCCTCCTGGTCAGCTGCCCCCACGGGTACAACAACTTCAAGCACGAGATGCCGCTCTACGGCGTGAGGTTCGACGTCGTGCACCACACGCAGCTGCTGTCGAGGCTCGTCGCGGAGGGCAGGATACAGCCCGCGGACGCCTCCGGGATCAGGGTCACGTACCACGATCCGTGCTACCTCGCCAGGTGGAACGGGATCTTGGAGGAGCCCCGCTCCCTCATAAGGGCCACCGGCGCCGAGCTCTCTGAGATGGCCAGGCACGGGGCGGACTCGTTCTGCTGCGGCGGCGGGGGCGCCCAGTTCTTCTTCGACATAAAGATCGGCGAGAGGGTGAGCAAGATCAGGGCCTCCCAGGCTTCCGCGACGGGCGCGGACACGGTCGTGGTCGCGTGCCCCTTCTGCAACTCCATGTTCAGGTCGGAGGCGCAGTCCTTCGGACTGAGGGTGCTGGACGTGGCGCAGCTCCTGGAGGGCGGGAGGGGCGCGCTCGATCAGGCCTCCCGAGGGACCTGAGGGCCCTCCTCACCCTGTCCCTGGCCAGTATCACCCCCGCGGCCAACCTGAGGCTGCCGTACTTCCTGGCCCACCTGGGCAGGACGCCCCTGGACCTCATGCCGTCCAGCGCCCTGGCCAGGTCGCCGACGCCCACGCCCAGCCTCCCCGCGGCCTCCGAGAGGTCCTCGGCCTCCGCCACCGCCCTCAGGATCCTCGCGTCGTCCTCCGAGAGCGCCGCATCCGACGCGAGGAGCGAGGCGAGCTCCTCCAGCGCGTCGTACAGCACCTCCCTCAGGACCGATTCGAGCTCCTCCGGCTCCACTAGGAAGAGGTCCGAGGTCACCAGGACCTCCACGCCCAGCTCCCTGGCCAGCGCCTCAGCGGACGAGTCCGAGAACCCCCTGCACACGACGAGCGGCTCGGCGCCCATCAGCCTTGCGTTCACGTACGCCTGCCTGACGCCGCCCACGTCGAGTCTCCCGGCCTTGACCTCGACGGCATACCTGCGCCCATCCTTCTCGGCGACGAGGTCGACCTCTCCCACCTCGACCCCGCCCACCGTCAGGCGCGCGTGCTCCTCTAGGATCCTGAAGCCCGCGCTCTCCAGGACGCCGGCCGCGATCCTCTCGCTGCTCCTCCAGCGCTCCTCCCCGGACGGCACAATTGCTCGGCGCGGGGCCCTATAGATAACGATAGCTGCCGGGCCGGGACCCTGAGCCGTGCAGCGCGCCCAGCGCCTTCCTGACCGCCTCGGAGGCGCTGCCTCCCAGGAAGTAGATTATGGGCTCAACGCCCTGGCCGCCCCGATCCACCACTAGATCCGGCCTCCGCGGCGAGTCCGCGCCCGCCTCTAGGATCACCATCCCGGCGCCCAAGGCGGACTTCAGGATCTCGTCGCCGTAGCGGGCCGCGACAGCCGCCGCCGGGAACCCCCAGCGCCTGCCGGCCCAGAGGGCCACCCCGGCCGTGTGCGTGCTGCCGCCGTAGGACGGCTTCCCCAGTGCCACCACGCGCGTCCCAATCCTCACGACGCGCCCCGGCACCCCGACCACCTGCTCCACGGTGGACGCGCCGGGCGGCGCCACTGCTATGTTCATCCCGACCTCGGGGATCAGCCTGTAGGCGTCCGGATCCCCCTCGAGGATCGACAGGGCGTTCGCCACGTCCTCCGTGTAGGCGTCCGATCCACCCCTCAGCAGGTCGCCGCAGAGCGAGCAGCCCTGGGGCACGCCGCGGTCGAGCCTCCTGTGGAGGGCGCAGAGGCTCCCTCCGCTGAGCAGCGATGAAACGAGTGTGGCCATAGTCACAGCATGCTCCCAGGGTCCCCTCTCCGCGGCATCCGCGAGCACGTCGGCCATGGCCATCGCGGCCTCCCTGGGCAGGCCGGCCTCCGCGAGCTCCTCCAGGGCGCCCTCCGCGCCCGCCGAGTACTTCCTCACCATGGGCTGCGTCACCCCCAGCCTCCTGGCGACCTCGTTCTGGCTCATCCCCCGCTGGAGGAGCCTCTGCGCGCTCAGCGCCCTGAGCTGGGGCACCACGAACTTGGCGGCGAGCTCGAACGGCGTCACGGTGCCCTTTATATCATGGTTAAATAAAAATGATAACCTGGTTCTATAGGCACCTTATGTGCGGCCGACGGGACTCCCGGCGCCGGGCGCGCCGCTGGCCATCCCGCCTTCGGGCGGTTTCCGCAATTAAATTCAATATAAAAATAGTTACATTTCACTGCGTGTCCACTATGGTTAAATCTCAGCGCATCGAATGCGGTGCGTGAACAGGCGGCTGATAATATCGCCGCCGGCGCACCCCGGCTTGATGGGCGCGCTGTTCCTAGTGTTCCTAGTGCCCATACTCCTGGGATATGTGCTTCCGGGGGCGCTCGCCGTGGCGCTGGGGCCCCTCGGGATTCCCGCGGCGCTGCCGGCGGTCCTCGCCCTGCTCGCGCTGTCGCCTCTCCTGGGGTTCCTGAATGTGGTCGTGAAGCGCCGCGAGGTGCTCGCCCAGATCTTGGAGGTGGACTACGTGAGCCTCTTCGGGATACCCGTGCCAGTCGCGAGGCCCAGGTGGACTACCGTGGAATCGCTCATCGCCGTAAACGTGGGCGGGGCGCTCGTCCCGATATCCATCGCCGCCCTGATGACGATAGCTGAGGCGCTGAACCCCAGGGCCCCGGAACTGCTGGCGATGACCGCGGCGACCGCGGTCGTGGTGGCGGCCGTGACGTACAGGTCCTCCAAGATAGTGCGGGGCGTGGGGATCGTGGTCCCGGCCTTCATCCCGCCCATGTCATCGCTCTTCTCGGCGCTCCTGCTCACGTGGCCCCTGGATTTGCAGGCGTTCGCCCCCGCCATCTCCTACGTGGGCGCGATCTTCGGCACGCTGGTGGGCGCGGACGTTGCGAACCTTCTGACGAGGGGCGACGAGATAGCCGCGTGGCTCGTGAGCATCGGGGGAGCCGGGACGTTCGACGGGATATTCGTCAGCGGAATAATGTCGATGATCCTCTCGGCGCTCCTGATATGAGAAGGACGAACCTCCTCCCCTCAGATGGTGATGGCCAGATAAGGGGATCACGTAGGATCGCGATCGCATAAGACGGCAAGCGCCCCATCCCCTCTTGGAACCTCAGCCCGTCGTGGTACGCGAAGAAAATGTCGACGATTCTATCCAGCGATGCGATCCTCGACCTCCCCGCGTTTATGTCCTTGAAGAAGGCACTCATTACCCTCTTCAGGGAGCTGAAGGACCTCTCGGACCCGCTCCTGTCCCCGAGCGCCTCGTGATAGCGCCGCAGCCCAGCCCCCGGTCCTCCGGGAGCGTCGCGGTCCCTCCGCGACGAGCGCCGGTTTGTTCGCAGGTCCCGAGCGCCCGGCCCGAGGAGACGAGGGGCTATGGATGTGACGCCTCTATAGCCTCTATAGCGGGAGGCTTCCCCGCGTCCACGCACATCGCGGCCCACGCGTAGATCTTCCGGCCTTTCACTCCCTCCGCTGCCGCGTCCGCCGCGTCCGGCCTCCTCTCCCTCGGCGGCATGGCACGCCCGATCGAGCCGAGCGCGCGGGCTCTATCCCTGCTACGGCTGGCAGTACGCTCCAATTCCTCATTGATCACTGCGGAGGTTGAGTTAACAGCCGAGACGCGCCTCGGGATCCATGAGGTGCTGCGACAGGCCCGAGTCATGATCCCTCGGTTACTGCTGGGCGCCTACCTCGGGGAATTCTAGTTCATATACTCACTAGAATTCTACATAAATCCTCACTCCCAACGTTAATATCGTTTGGAGCGCAGATGATCGCCGCTGTGCGCAGCTATCTATACGTCGTGCTGGCGTCCGCATCCTTCTTCCTGAGCTATTACTCGAGGCTGGCCTGGAGCGTGCTGTCCACATATTCCTCCCTCCACCCCACGCCCTACGACGACGGCGTGATGTTCTCGCTGTTCTTCGCCGCATACGTGGCGGTTCAGGTGCCCTCTGGCATGGTGTCCGACGCCATAGGCCCGAAGGCGGTCCTGGTGGCCGCGCTGCTGGGCCTGGCGGGATCCTCGGCGCTGAGCGGCCTCGCCGGCTCGATGCCCGTCGAGTACGTGGGGAGCGCCCTCATGGGGTTCAGCGCCGGCTGGATATACCCCACGACGGTCAAGCTCATCTCCGGCAGCTTCGAGGGCGGCGGCCTCGCGAAGGCGATGGGCTACTACAGCCTGGCGTGGCCGCTCTCGATAATCCTGCTGGGGATCGGGCTCCCCGCAGCGGCGGAGGACCTCGGATGGCGCTGGGGGTACTACCTGATAGGGATCGCGTCCGCGGCGACCGCCGCGGCGGTCCTGGCGCTCGTGAGGGACGTGAAGGACCGCGCGGGCGCGCCCCCGGATCTCAGGGTGCTCGCCAGGAGGGACGTGGCGCTGCTCTCGGCCGGCGGATTCCTCTTCTACTTCTCATACTGGGCGTTCGCCTTCTACGCCTACCAGTACCTTAGGTCCATAGGCATGTCCGGCGTGCTGGCCGGGGAGATATACTCGATGACCGCAGTCGCGGGGATCGCGTCCACGGTGTTCACCGGCTACCTGATAGCCAGGGTGGGCCTCTGGCGCGCTTTCCTCCTGTCGATACCCCTGTACGGCGCGACCCTGCTGGGCTTCGCGCTGCTGAGGGCCCCGGCGTGGCTCGCGCTAGTGGCGCTCGCGATGGGATTCTTCAGGTTCATGATGACCCCCTCCAATTCAACCCTGGCGAGCGTCCTGGGCGGACCCGATAGATCCGGCAGCGTGACGGGCGTCGCCAACCTCTTCTGGCAGCTGAGCGGCGTGGTCGCCGGGGCCGTCGCGCCCCTGATCTTCGTCCCCCTGGGGTACGGGTGGCTCTGGGCGCTGACCTCCGCCGCGGCGTTCGCGTCGCTGATCCCTTACGCGATGCTGAGGGGTTACATGTCGCGGGCCGGGGGTCTCAGGGCGTCGGAGCCCGCGGTCCGAGCCTTCGCGCTCGACCCGCTGGCGCGGCCCGGGAAGGCGTTCCCTCACCCAAAGTATGACCTGCTCGGCGCGCGCCAGGGCCCTGGCGGCCGCAAATTCGCTCGGCTCCAGGTCCTCCCGATAATCCGAGCAGGAATCGAGCTCCGCGGCGGCGCGCGCTATCTGGGAGACGTCGTAGAGGTCCCCCATCTCCCTCAGGAGGTCGCTCAGGGTGGCCCCCCGCGCCTCCCTCCCCCTCGCGCCCAGGAGCGCCTCGAGCGCGTCGGCCGCGGACTGCCTGGCCGCCATGCACGCCACAGCGTACTTGCCCTCGGCGGCGCTGCGCCTGGCGGCCCTGAACTCCCTCAGCGCGTCGTCCAGCCCCTCCACGGTCTGGGTGGCCCGGACCCCCATTAATATGTGCGGCCCGGGCCGCGGCGCCGGCGGATCGCTGCGCCGCTGATCCACCTGATGTAGTCGAGCGGGCTGCGGACGGCTATGCTCGTGCCGGTCGTGCAGGCTATCCAGCAGCCGCCGCACTCCTCGACCTTCCTCACGGCGTCCCGCGGCGGGTTCTCGAGCAGCTCGCGGATATCCCCGTCCAATATGCTGCCCAGCGCTATGTCCGTGCGGGCGCCGCAGGCGAGGAGCCGGCCCATCGGGTCGACCGCGAAGTAGAGCCTCATGGCGTCGCAGACCTTCGGGGCCCTGCCGTCCAGGTACTCCGGTATCCCGCTCAGGAATTGCCGGGGCACCAGCACGTCCACGCCGGAGCCCCTCAGCTCCTCCAGGCGCGAGAGCAGCCTCCTGACGCCGTCGCCGGACGGCCCCTCGGGCGGCATCACCGCCTGGACTATCACGTAGTCGTAGAGCCCGCTCAGGTCGTCCAGCGCCCTCGCTATGCCGTCCGCGTTCGAGGGCATGACGACTGAGCTCACGCCGACCCTGGCGCCTGCGTCCCTCAGCGCGGCCATCGCGGACTTGGCGCGCGCGTACGTGCCCCCCGCCCCCCTGATCCTGTCATGCACGTCCTCCGGGCCATCTACGGATATGGTCACGTAGTCGAACGAGCCCGCTACGCCGCCGGCCCTCCTGCCGTCTATGAGCGTGCCGTTGGTGTTGACGCCGGTCACGCACCCCATGCTCCTGGAGAGCGCCCCGAGCTCCTCCATGTCCCTCCTCAGGAAGGGCTCGCCCCCGCTGAAGTCCAGCGCCGGCACGCCGGACGCGCAGATCCTCCTCACGACCTCCCTGGCGCCCGCAGGGTCCAGCTCGGGGCTGTCGTCCCTCCTTATGAAGCAGAACCTGCACTTGAGGTTGCACCTGTACGTCACGAAGTACGACGCGAAGATCGGCGATGGATTCCTCCCCAGGGAGAACTCCACATACCTCTTGGCGACCCTCCACCAGGCGCGGGGCCTCCCGGGCACCAACCTGACCCACCATGCTGGCGCTCGTAAAAAAGTTGGCGCCTAACCGCGCGTCCTGCTCCACGACCTCGGGGCTACCATCAGCTTGGCGACCGCGAGCCAGGCGGCCATCGCGTACACGATGGACACGAGCGGGGCCGATGGGGCGCCTCCCTGCATCCTCAGCTTGAGCGCGTATACGGCCAGCGAAGCGGCCGAGGCGCCCGCTATGAGCGCCTGCGCGGCGGGATCCGCGAACCATATGAGCGGCCACGCGTCGGCGAGTATCCAGGCTATGGGCGATACCATGTAGGACAGCACCACCGGCCAGGCCCTCCCGAGCACCTTCATTGCCCTCGGCATCACCAGGAGCGTCCCCCTGATCCACCTCTCCCTCTGCCTTATGAGCCCCCTGAGGCTGGTGACCGCCAGCGTGTGGACGCGCGGCGAGCCCAGGAACTCGACGCGGTATCCCCTCTCGTACAGCTTCACGGTCAGGTCCAGGTCCTCGGCCGGGGCCCTGGGATCCCACATGCCGACCTCCTCCAGGGCGCTCCTGCGCACGAAGTACCCCGATCCCAGGATGGGGACGAACCCTGTGAGCCTCCTGAGGGCCGGTATGAAGTAGTTGTTGTTGGCCTCCAGCTCCCCGTGCTGCGCTATAGTTATGGGCCCCCTCTCCCTCGGGTTCCTCGCGTCCCTCGCCAGCTGCACCGCCGCCACGTCCCCGGCGATGGCTCCCACGGCGGCCTTGGCGGCATCCCTGTCGAGCACGTCCTCCGCGTCGAGCACGCATATGATGTCCCCCCTCGCGGCCCTAGCTGCCTCCCTGAGCGCGGCCGGCTTGCTCCTGATCCCGCTGGAGTTGCGGACGACGAGCACCCTGATCCCCCCGCGCTCGCAGGGCGCCTCCGCGCAGCCGGCCAGCCGCCCCAGGGCCCTCGGGGTAACATCATCGTCGGGCTCCAGCGCGAGCAGGACCTCCAGCCTGTCCCTGGGATAGTCCAGGCCCGCGGCGGAATCCAGCGCGTCCATGACGCGCTCGCCCTCCCTGTAAGCGGGGATTATCACGGAGAGGGTCGGATATTCGTCCACTTGCGGATCGGGGTAGGGGGAGCCCGGCCCCGCGGTCCTCGAGTACAGCAGGAGGCCCGCCTCCGCGCCCGACGCGGCGAGCGCCAGCCCCGCCGTGGCCGCCACGTACGTCAGGAGCGCGTTCATCCCGCCCCCCTCCCCTCCCCTCTCAGCGCCCTCCAGATGTCGGCCGGCGGCGCCATGCGCCCCGCCTCGAGCAGGAGCACAGGGAGGCCCATGGCGGCGTCCGAGATCAGGCAGACGATCCTCGCGGTGATCATGCCGGCCAGCGCCGCCGGCCACCTCACACCCAGGGACGCATAAATGATGCTGGTCCCCACATCCGCCACCCCGAATGACCCCGGTATGCCCGTTGGAAGGGCGAGGAGGACGTCATATATCGGATACGCGACCATGACGAAGTAATAAGGGATTCTGATGCCGAGCGCGCTGAAGGCCAGCATCTGTGCGGCCGCGCTCGACGCTATCTCGGCGAACACGAGCCCGAGGGCCGCTATCGCGCCCTTGGACCTGAGCGCGGCCGCCACGGGCCCGATGGCCTCCTCCGCAAGCGCCCTGTAGCGGCCCGGCGCCAGGCTCACCGCCTTCGAGGGGAAAGCCGCCACGGCCGCCACGGCCGCTATGGCGGCCACCGAGGCCGCGAGCAGGAGCCACATGGCGCTGAGGCGGGCCAGCCCCAGGTACGCGGCCGATGCCAGGAGCGACGCGAGCACCCCGGCGATCAGCACCCTGAGCACCACCGCCGCCGCCAGCGAGTTCCAAATGGGTATCCGCATCTTGTTGTAGGCGTACGTTATCCTGAGGAACTCGCCGCCCAAGGTCCCCGTCGGTATCGTCGCGTCAACGAATATCTCCAGCCCGGTCGCCTTCAGGGAGTCCACGGCGCGCGGCCTGAGCGACATCCCGCGCACTATGCTGTGCCAGGCGAGCCCCGTGAGCGCTATGGCGGAGGCCTCCGACAGCGCCGCGGCCGCCAGGAGGGCCGGGTCCGCCCTCCCCAGGTACGCCGCTATCCTCCGCGGCCCGCTCAGGTAGATCGCCGACGCCAGCGCCGCCGCCCCGACCGCCGGGGGGATCGCCCTCCCCAGGGTTCTTCTCATGCCGCTACGCGTAGCCCATTACCTTCAGCGCCATATAGATTCCCACGATGACTATTATGATCCCGTAGATCGCCCTGAGCCTGTCCCTGGGCGTCCGGACGGCCAGCGACGTCCCCGCGTACCCCCCGATCACGCCGCCCACGAGGTATAGCAGGGATATCAACAGTATCACGTCCCCGTAGAACATGTACTCCAGCCCGCTCGCGAGCCCGAAGGTCCCCACGCTCAGAAGCGAGGTCCCCACCGCTAACGTCATGCAGATCCCGGACGAGAATATGAGCGCCGGGACTATCAGGAACCCGCCCCCTATCCCGAAGTACCCGCTGAGGAGGCCGACCGAGAACCCCGCGCCGGCCACCGCGAGGGCGGTCCTGGCGCTCAGCCCCGGGCACCTGCGCCTCGCATCTGCGAGGCGCGGCCCCTCCTCGTGGGTTCCCGCGCCGGATGCGCGCTTGCTGATCGCTATGTAAGCGCCCAGTATCATCATGACGGCCGAGAAGTAGAGCAGCAGGCTGCTACCGGGCGTTATATGCCCCAGGTACGCTCCTATGAGCGATCCTATGAGCCCGACGCCCGCGAAGATCCCGCCTATCCTGGGCGCCACGTTGTGCTTCCTGACGTGCATGTAGGAGTTGATGTACGCGTTGAGCCCGACCGCGAGCGCCGTCGTGCCGAGCGCGATGTGCGCGGCGCCGGGCACCGAGTCGATCCCCACCAGGTAGAGGAGGAGCGGGACCGCCATTATAGATCCGCCTCCGCCTATGAGCCCCAGCGAGAACCCGACGAGGATCCCGGACACCACGCTCAGGACCATCTGCAGCGGCGTGAGGTACACGGGTTTCCGCGCTATACTTCATGATATTTACGCGTTGCTGGAATTGGCGCGCCGAATCCCATCCGGGCTCGGATCAGGCTCCTTATCCCCAGGGCGCCCCCTATAGCGTAGCCCAGGAGGTACGAGAGCGCCGCCGTGCCCAGGAGGAGCAGCGCCGTCTGCACGAACTCCCTGCGGAAGTCGGTCCCAGAGTAGACCGATCCCTGGAAGGTGAGCATGAGCGCGAGCATTATCCCCACCGATATCGAGGACGCGAACGCCAGATAGATCGCGCGCGTGAGGAAGTAAGGGAGCGACATCAGCGCCACGGCGCCCATGTACCCGATGCCGGTGACGGCCGCGGCGGTCGCTGGCGATTTGCCGGTCTCGTGCTTCGCCTGCAGGTACGATGCGGAGGCCATCGAGATGGACGCCGAGACCCCGACTATGAGGCCTATGATCCCCGCTATCACCGTGTCGTTCGTGGTCCCCAGGGTCCCCGCGTGCGCGCCCGTTATCTCTATTATCGCGTCCGCTAGCCCCAGCACGAGCGCCCCCATGTACTTGACGATCGTCTCGTCGACCTGCGCCAGCATCTCCGACTCATGGGTCCTCTCGTCCTCTATGATTGACTCCAGCGTCCTCCGGTCCTCGCCGCTCATGCGGGCGGCCGCGTCCGAGTACTCCTCCACTATCTCGCGCTCCCCGCGCTCCATCAGCTTCCCGACGAACGTTATGCCGAAGATCATCCTGAGGAGCACTAGGAGCGCCGCCTCGAAGTACACCATCCTCCCGGGCCTCACGGGCTCCTTCCTCGCCCAGAACTCGTAGTGCCCGCGCTCCTGCGCCGCGAGCGACTCTAGTATCCTCCTCCTGTACGGATTCCTCTCCACGCGCGCCAGCCAAGAGTACGTCAGGTACTCCCGGAACTCGCTCAGGGCGAAGTCGCGCGCGGCGCCCACGGTGGGCTCGGCGCGGGCAACCGATAAAAGCGTGCCGCGGACGAGGTGGCCTGTGTGCAGGATGCTCATAGCCGTCGGCCGCTTCGAGGCCGGGGAGCTTCGCTCGATGGTGCGCGCGCTGAGGGAGGCCGCCGCCTACGAGCCCTGCGGGGAGCGCTCCCACGACGACGGCTGGGGCATCCTGATCGCTCGGCTGGACGGATCCGCCGCGCTGCATCACAGGAGCACGCGCCCGATATTCTCGTCTGGCTCAGATCCGGAGTCCGTGATCCCCGGCTGGGCCGCCGTCGCGCCCGTGGTGCTCATGGCGCACGCAAGGAAGGCGAGCGAGGGGACCCCCGTGGACTTGGCATCGGCGCACCCCGTCCACGCGAGCTCTGCCTGGGGCGACCTCTACATTGTGCACATCTACATTGTGCACAACGGATCGTTCGACCGCGGCAAGCTGGACGGCCTGATAGGCGAGGCCGCGCCGCACAGCGACACCTGGGCCGCGGCCGTCGCGCTGGCCTCCAGGATCCGCGGCGGCATATCGCGCCTGGACCTCGAGTGGCTCCTCGGCGCCGAGCGGACGGGCGCGAACCTGGGGATAGCGCTGCTCGGCGCGGCGGCTGGCCCCCAGGTTATCGTGGGAAGCCACTACAGGCTCCGCGGCGACGCGAGCGATCCCGACCTGGAGCGCTACTACAGGCTCTACGAGTGCGCCTCGGATGGCGGCGTCATCTACGCTTCGTCCACTGTGGTGGAGCTGCACATGGGGACCCGGGGATGCCGGGCCCTCGGGAACGGCGAGTTCCACAGCCGCGCCCGCGGCCTCGGGGTGTGGAACCTGTTATCCCTCACTTAATCTAAATTTTATAAGAATGAACCGAGCAGGCGCGCCGTGGGGTACTTCTCCGATCCGGACGTCCTCGAGGTTCTGAGGCAGTACCGCAGGCTCTGGGCCATCTCCCACGCCTCGGCGCTCATGGGGTGGGATAGCGAGACCTACATGCCGCCGGGCGGCGCGGAGGAGAGGGGGGTCGCCCAGGCCGAGCTGGCCACGCTGTACCAGGAGCTCCTGCTGAGGGACGCCTTCACGTCACTCGTCGAGAAAGCATCGCGGAAGGAGGGGCTCAGCGAGTACGAGCGCGGCGCCCTCAGGGTCCTGAACAGGGAGATCTCGATAATGAGGCGCCTGCCCCCCAGGCTCGTGTACGAGCTCTCGAGGGAGGCCCAGGAGGCATTCCAGGCATGGAGGGAGGCCAGGGCCAGGTCGGACTTCGGCCTATTCAGGCCGCACCTCGAGAGGCTGGTCCAGCTCAACATCGAGAGGGCCGAGGCGCTGGGATACGATGATCATCCGTACGATGCGCTTCTGGACCTGCACGAGGAGGGCCTGAGGACGCGCGACGTGGATGGGCTGTTCGAGTACCTGGGCCGCGAGCTCAGGCACATCCTGGAGCGCGTCAGGGAGAGGGGGGACTGCATGGCCGGGAGCCCGCTGGAGTCCGCGAGGTACGACCAGCAGGCCATGGAGCGCGTCAACCGGAGGGTGCTGGACCTGCTCGGCTATCCGTGGGACAGGGCCAGGCTGGACGTCAGCCCGCACCCCTTCACGCAGGGCTTGGGCGTGGGCGACGTCCGCATAACCACCAGGTACGAGGGCTTCGACTTCAAGAGGTCCCTCTTCAGCACGATACACGAGTTCGGGCACGCGCTCTACGAGCTCCAGGTGGATCCGGAGCTCAGGATGACCCCCGTGGGGGGCGGGGTCAGCCTGGGGGTGCACGAGGGCCAGAGCAGGTTCTGGGAGAACGTGGTGGGCAGGACGCGCGCGTTCGCTCGGCTCGTCAAGCCGGTGCTTGACGGCGAGCTGGGCTTCACCGCGCAGCACTCGCCGGATGAGCTCTATAGGTACTTCGTCCTGGTGAGGCCCGGCGCGATAAGGACGGAGGCGGATGAGTTGACCTACAACCTGCACATAATACTCAGGTATGAGATCGAGAAGCTGCTCCTGGAAGGCGGGCTCAGGGTGTCCGAGCTGCCCGAGGCCTGGAACTCGCGCTCCGAGGAGCTGTTGGGCGTGAGGCCCCCGAACGACGCGGACGGCGTCCTCCAGGACGTCCACTGGGCCCACGGATCCATGGGCTACTTCCCAACCTACACGCTGGGCAACATAGTCGCGGCGATGATGGGCGAGGCCTACGGGCCCGGACTGGAGGCGTCCATAGGGTCAGGCGACCTGGAGCCGGTGCGCGTCTTCCTGAGGGAGCGCGTCCACAGGTGGGGCGCGACTTACGCGCCGAAGGACCTGCTCAGGCGCTCCTTCGGGAGGGAGTACCACGCGCCCGCCCTCGTCTCCTACCTGGGAGACAAGTATTCTAGGTGCTGAGGTCGCCTCGGGGCGTCCCGGCCTCGCCGCGCCTGGCTATCCGCTTGACCAGCCTGCAGCGGGACGCGAGCTCCAGCAGCGGGATGCCATCCGGCACTATCACCTCGTCCACGACATTTATCGACCTGACCTTCGAGCTCAGCAGCTCCCAGTCGACGTCGTCCCCGAACTCCAGGCGCCTGATGTTGGAGAAGACCAGCGGCCTCCTGGCGCGCTCGAGGTCCCCGCGCCCGACCCTCAGCTCCTCCAGGTCCGCCACCAGGTCGAAGTCCGCCACCGCCTCCACCGCGCTCTTGAAGGCCCTCGACTGCGCCTCCCCGAGCTTGGATCCGAGCGACCTCAGGGCGTCCGCCAGCCTACGCCCCGCGCTCGCGCCCGCGTCCATGGAGACCAGCAGCCTGCTCATCGCCACGTTCATGAGCTCCCCCACGCTCACGCCGAGCTCCCTGGCCTTCGCGGAGAACTCCCTGTACAGGTCGTCGTTCAGGCCCCTTATGGAGCGAATCCTCCCCTCCTCCTGCGGCCGGTTCCCGTCAGGCATCGCGTCTCTAGTATTACATGTAATACGTAAGCTTTGCGCCTCGTCCGGGCGCTGAGGGGCCGGGCGGCCGCCCGGCCCCTCCCTCGCCGGTCCGGCGTCACCTGGCGCGCCCCCTCATGAGCGCATAGAGGGTGGCGGTCGCGGATCCGTAGAGGGCCGCCGTGATGTAGAAGGGCAGCGACATGTTCCCCAGGGACATCAGGACTCCGGTCACGTAGGGGCCTCCTGACCTCGGTATCGAGTCCAGGAGCTGGAGGGCGCCGTTCGCCCTGGCCCTCTCGCCCTCCGGTATGAGCTCGTTGACGAGCGCGTAATAGAGGGGATTCGCCATGTTCATGGCGACGGACCTCGCGGTCCAGATTGACGCGGCGGATATGAACGTGGGCGCCAGGGGCACCAGCGATATGAGCGCGACGCCGGCGGCCTGCGTCGCGACTATAGCCCTCAGACGGCCGATCCTCCTGGAGATCCTCGGCGCCAGCCAGAACGCTAGCGCCATGACTGCGCTCTGCGCCGACATGAGGATCCCGATGGGCCCGGCCCCCACTCCGTACATCGTGTTGAGCCAGAGCGGGAGCATCGGGAGCACGATTCCCGCGCCGAGCCCTATTATGGCCGCGCTGGATAGCCTGGCCAGGGTTCCGGCCGACGCCATGCCCAGGTCCATCCTTCCGGTGCCCCTGTAATTCTCGCTGATCGCGGCGATCCCCGCTATGCCGGCCGCGTAGACGACAGCGGCCACGGCTATTGTCGCCCTCATCGGGAGCGCGCTCGGTAGCAGCGATCCGGCGGCGTTGGACGCGACCGCCACCATGGAGAGGTGGCTCCAGTCCCTGTCCGGGTCCTCAGAGTTCTCGGCGTAGAGCGCGGAGTATGCGCCGCTCGGGCCCAGATACACGAGGAGTATACCCGCCGCAATCCCCGCGTAGAGCGCCACGAGCCCCAGGAGGGGTGCCGCGCTGGATGCGATGATCGTCCTCTTCCTCCCGTAGGCGTCCGCGGCGGCCGACAGCACGTAGTTGACCAGCGCCGCCACCAGGATGGACGCCCCCAGATACGCGCCCACGACGTCGGGGCCCATCCCGAGGGATCTGAGGTAGAGCGACTCCACGACCCCGAGCGCGGCCGACGCCGCGCTGGCCGTGGACGTCCGGGCCAGGAGCAGGGCCTTCCCCCTCCTCAAAGACGCTCCCCCATCGGCATTTCCCGGAAATGAATTTAGTGGGGGTCGGGGGGATGGAAGTTCCTCTTCCGCGAGGATGGGGCAGTGTTCCGGACAGTTCCGCGGAGAGAAACCCCAAAAATAATATCTCCGCGGTGATTCGACATAGCGTGTGATAGTTCTCACACAGGACCTCCAGGGCGAACATGCGATAATACTCGGGAACCTGGCCGTGCTGGAATCCTCGGGACCGGTGGGCGAGGAGCTGGAGTTTCTGGAGCGCTACGTCGACGGCTGCCATCACGCGAAGGAGGAACTGGTGCTCTTCCCCGCCCTCGAATCCGTGGGAAGGGGCGGCGACGCGCTGATCCGGGAGGCGCTCGACCAGCACGAGGAGCTCAGGGAGCTCGTCCGCGAGCTCAGGTCCGGCGGTCCGCCCTCCCTGGCCATCCGCCTCGCGGGCCTGTTGAGGTCGCACATAGAGATGGAGGACTCAGTCACATACGCGGTAGCCGAATACGCGTTCTCCGACGACGAGAAGAGGGATCTGCTGGAGTCCATGGGAAGGTTGCATGCCGGGCGCTGCTCGGGGTTCGCGGACGCCGCGGCGGGGATCTCGCGCAGGTTCCTGGGCAAACCATAAATAACATGCTATGTCGCTTCCTGATAATGAAGGTCGTTTTCCTCATAATGGCCGGCCGCGATCTCCCCGGCCGCCTCTCGGCGGCCCTCGCCATGGCCGCGAACTCCGTCAGGGCCAAGAGATACGAGGATCTGAAGATAATCTTCTTCGGCCCGAGCGAGGAGTACCTCGGCGAGCTGCGCGGGCAGGACGCCGAGAACCTGAGGATGCTCGTGGACTCCGGCGCGGTCGACTCGGCATGCGTCTCGGTGGCGGAGAAATTCGGCGTGAAGGAGAAGCTCACGGAGCTCGGGCTCAAGCTCTATCCGGCCGGCGAGGCGCTCTCCAAATACATCAACGCCGGCTATCAGGTGATATCGTTCTGAGCGGGCCGCGCAGGATCTACGTGCTGGGCTGCGCCGGCGCGTCCAGGGATGAGCTGAGGTCCAGGGCGCTGGCCGCCGGGCTCAGGGTCATCGACGTCAGGCTGGATGACGATCACGCGGAGGTGGACGTGGAGGGGGAAGGATGCGCGGACTGGGGATGCGCCGTGCTGGACGTCGTCGACGTCGAGACGATCGAGGGCGCTGGCGATCCCCTGAGGAGGGGGCTCGAGCTGATGTCAATGGGGAGGTTCTGGGAGGCGCACGAGGTGCTGGAGTCGCTGTGGCGCGGCACGCCGGGGCTCGCGGGGGGATCTCTGGGATTTCTGGTGAAGTGCTGCGCCGCGGCCGTCCATGCCCAGAGGGGCCGCATGGAATCGGCGAGGGAGATCGCGAGGAGGTCTATGGCCGCCCCTGTTGACGAGCGCTACCTAGGTGGCCTCCTAGCGGACCTCCGGAGGGAGTGCGGCGCACCCGATCGCGATCTGGGCCGCGTCCTGAGGGAGTTCGCCCGCAGGGCGCTCGGTGCCCTGGCCGGGGAGAACTCCGGGAGGCCCGCGGCCAACTGAATTGCCGAATGACTAACATAATACATGCGTATTCATCCATTATGCAATAATTAACGCTCCCAGATAATATATTTGGCCATAAATATAATATACCACCTCGGCCTACTTCCATCGCGTTGGAATCCGGACGTGCGCGGGACTCCGGCGCCCTCGTGGTGCCGGTGTCTTGGATAGCCCCCGGAAGGGATCTGGTCGCGCTCGAGGCGGACGTGGCCGCCGGATACCTCGGGGTGCTCTACGACGGCCTGAGGAAGGCCGGCTTCCGCGTCCTCGGCTTGATGTGCTCAGGGGAGGGCCCGAGCCTGAGGTGCGTCGGGATCCTGGACGTCACGGGGTCGGCGGCTGATCCGCGGGAGGTCGCCTCGAGGCTGTCGGCCATGGAGGGCCTCGCCTCGGTTAGGGTAATCGGGGGCCCGGCTAGGGGGTTCGCGGCCGCGGGCGGCCACATACTCGAGGCGGGCGGCGTCAGGTCCGTCGTGATGACGTCCCGCGCGCTCCTGGGGCTGTTCCTCGGGGCCCGGGAGTACATGGGGGACCCCGCGGGATCCGCCTTCGCCTACTACGCCGGCATGTTCTCGGGCCGCCAGGCGGCGGCCGAGCTCTCAGGCGCGCTGGGGCCGGGGCCGGCGCTTAGCGCGCACCTCAGGATCCTCGAGTCCCACGGGTACGCGTCGCGCATAGAACTCCTGGGGAGCGCCGACGGGTCTCACTACAGGATAGAGGTGCGCGACCTCGTGGAGTGCGACCTCCTGAGGGGCAGGAGGAGGGGGAGGACGTCTCACTGGTTCCGCGGGGTCCTGGCCGGATTCCTCTCGGGGCTCGAGGGTGGGGAGTGGGACGTAGAGGAGGTGGAGTGCGTCAACGATGGGTCCGACAGGTGCGCCTTCGAGGCGAGGAGGGCCGGGCATCCACCTCCCAGCGACGTTAATAGGGGCCCGGCGGGGCCGCGACCCCGTGGAGGCCTCCATATACACGGACGGCGCGTCGCGGGGCAACCCCGGCCCCTGCGCCTACGGATTCCTGATAATCAGCGGCGGCAGGGTGCTCGCCCGCCGCAGCGAGCGCCTGGGTAGGTGCACGAACAACGAGGCTGAGTACGTGGCCGTGATCAGGGCGATGGAGGAGGCCCTCAGGCTCGGCATACGGAGGATCCGCCTGCACTCGGACAGCAGGCTGGTGATCAGCCAGCTCTCGGGGTCATGGCGCGCCAGGGATCCCAGGATGAGGGGGCTGCTCTCCCGCGCGAGGGAGCTGTCCTCGAGGTTCGAGGGCGTCGAGCTCGTGAACGTGCCCAGGGAGGACCCGTTCATCAGGATCGTGGACGGCATGTGCAACGAGGCGCTGGACTCCGCTGGACGCCCCCGGCGCCGCGGATGACTCGTGTAAATTTATCATATACGTGCGGCGCAACGATATAAATATCTTCAAGGCGAATGCCCGCGTGGCTTCCCTCGGAATATGTCCATACTGTGGGCTGGCCTGCAGGCTGCGCTTCGAGGTCCGCGGGGGGCGCGCTTCGTCCACGGGGCCCGATCCGTCGGACCCGGTCAGCGGCGGGTCGCCGTGCATAAGGGGCCTCACCGTGCACGAGGCCATGTACCGGGGGAGGCTCATGGCGCCGATCGTCAGGGGCGGGAAGCGCGGCCGTCCTAGGACGGTGGGCTGGAGGGAGGCTCTGGAGATCGTGGCGCGCGAGCTGGCGGGATCCGATCCCGAGGGGGTGCACTTCGCGATCTCGGGGAGGGTGACCAACGAGGACGCCCTGGCCCTGGTGAGGACCGCCCTGGCCGTCGTGGGGACGCCGAACGTGGACAACGCGAGCGCGAGGGTCTGCCACTCGTCCACCGTGGACGCGCTGAGGGAGATATACGGGGTTCCCGCGTCCACCGGGACCCTGGACGACATCGGGGGGCTGGACCTCCTGCTCCTGGCCGGCACGAACCCGGCCGTCGACTACCCCCCCATGTACTCCAGGATCTCCAGGGCCCGCGCCCGGGGGACGGCGGTCATCTACATGGGATCGGTCGCCGCGGAGACCTCCCGCGCGTCCGACCTCTCCCTGCTCGTGCGGCCGGGGGGAGAGGTGGCGGTCCTCAACTACATCGCCAGGGAGGTCATCGAGTCGCGCGCCTACGCTGATGGAGTCGAGCTAGTGGACGGATTCCGGGAGTACCGCGAGTGGGTCATGGGTTACGACCTCACGAGGGCCGCGGATGCGCTCATGGGATCCCCCGGGGAACTGCGCCGGGCAGCTGAGCTCGTCGCGGGCTCCGCGCGCATGGGCGTCGCCAGCGGCATGGGCCTCGCGCACGGTCCCGGGGGCTGCGCGGCCCTGAGGTCCCTCTACGACCTGGCCCTGCTGAAGGGCGCGAGGGTCCTCACCATGAGGGGGCTCGTGAACGTCCAGGGCGTGGGCGACATGGGCGCCTGCCCGGGGCTGCGCTGCTGGGACGATGCCTCGCGGTCGAGGGCGGAGGGGCGCTGGGGCCCGATCCCGGGCGGCGGCATCACGTTCACTGACGCGCTTCTCGGGGGAAGCCCCGAGGTCATCCTCATGACCGACATGAATCCGGTGCACAGCATGCCGAGCCCCCGGGCGGTGGAGCGGGCGCTTGAGAACTCGTTCGTCGTCTGCATGTGCAGCTACCCCAACGAGACGACGGAGCTGGCGGACGTCCTGCTCCCCACACCGCTGATGCCGGAGAGGGAGGGCACCGTGACCAACGGAGAGAGGAGGGTGAGGCCGGTGAGGCCGGCCGCGCCTCCCCCGGGCTCCCAGCTCCAGGAGTGGAGGATAGCGTCCGAGCTGGCGAGGATCCTAGGGCGCGAGCTGGGCTACTCGTCCGCGATGGACGTGACCCGCGAGATAGTAGAGCTCGTCCCGGGGTACCGCTCCGTGGACCCCGGAGCGCTGGCCTCCGGCCTCGATCAGTGGGCCCAGAAGGGGCCGATCAGCCCCAGGTTCGCGCTGGCAACAGATCCGGGCCCCGTCGACGTGCCGCCCGGCAGCTGGCTGCTGGTGGACCTCCGGAGCCCCCATCACTTCCTGGGGGGCGAGGTCACCTGGAGGGTGAGGTCGCTCGCGAGGGCCTCGGGGGGACCCGCTGTGCTCATGAATCCCGCGGACCTGGAGGAGCTCGGGATCGAGGGCCTCAGGGTCAGGGTCTGCAGCGACGCGGGGTGCTTGGAGGCGCCGGCCAGGGGGAGCGCGGTGATTCCCAGGGGGTTCATCGGATATCATCTGAGCAACAGGAGGGCCCGCTACAATGACCTGGTGCCGCCGGAGCTCTCGGAGTGTTCCAGGACGCCGAGATATAAGTTCATACCAGTGAGGGTCTACCTCGGGGACGCGCAGCTGGTCCCGCCGTCCGCCGGCGCCGAAATCAGCGCCGATTCCCTTTAAATTCTCGTGCCAACTTTGCGCGCATATATAAAAAATTTTTAAATAAAGCGATTTGATGTCCGAATACGTGGATAGGGGGTCTCCCTCGTGGAGGGGCAAGGTGAAGGACATCTACGACATGGGGGACCGCCTGCTCATCGTCTTCATGGACAGGATATCAGCGTTCGACGAGGTCCTGCCGGATCCCATACCCGGGAAGGGCGTCGCGCTCAGCGAGATGTCGGTCCTCCTGCTGGGCATGAGCAGGGGCGTGTACCCGAACCACCTGCTGAGGAGGGTCGACGAGCGCTCCGTGGAGGTCGTGAAGGCATCGAGGATAGACTTGGAGTTCATAGTCAGGGGCTACCTCTACGGCTCCGCGTGGCGCGCCTACTCGAGGGGGAGGACGACCATCTCGGGCGTCGAGCTGCCGCCCGGCCTGAGGATGGCCGACGAGCTGCCGGAGCCCGTGCTGACTCCCACGACCAAGAGCCAGGCCGGGCACGACGAGGAGATAAGCGCCCGGGACGCCGTATCGTCCGGGCTCCTGACGCGGGATGAGTGGAGGGAGCTGGAGGAGGCGAGCCTCAGGCTCTACGATTTCTACCGCCGCGTGGCGTCCTCGAGAGGGCTGATACTCGCGGACGCGAAGTTCGAGTTCGGCAGGACGCGGGACGGGCTGATCCAGATAGACGAGCCGCCCACGCACGATTCGGCGCGCATATGGCCGTCCGAGTACTACGAGCCCGGGAAGCGGCAGGAGGATCACTGCCTGGACAAGGAGTTCCTGAGGGCCTACCTCAGGGAGGTCGGCTGCGTGAGGTGCAGGCTCCCCGGAGTCGTGGTGGACCAGGTGGCCAGGAGGGCGATGGGGGCGTACAGGGTCATGGCCGGCGCCGCGCGCCCGGAGGACCTGGGGCTCCTGGGGCTTGACGAGGTGATGGAGGCTGCCAAGGGAGAGCTGCGGAGTGGTGGGAATATATAGGCGCGGGGGCGGAGTCATCAGCGACCTCTACTGGTCGCTCCTGAGCCTCAACCACCGGGGGCAGCAGTCCCACGGGTTCGCCGTGCTCCGCGGGGGCGAGATCCTGAGGGCGGTCGACCTGGGGCCGCTCCCCGACTCGCGGCGGCCCGATCCGGGCGCGATGGACGGTGAGCTGGGCATAGGCCACGTCAGGTACGCGACCTCCGGGGGCAGCTCGGCGTCCGAGCTGCTGGCGGACGCCCAGCCGGTGCTGGTGGAGGGCCACGGCAGGAGGCTCGCGATCGCCTACAACGGCAACCTCGCCAACGCGCTGGAGCTCAGGAGGGAGCTGGAGGCCTCGGGGGCGCGCCTGGGGACCGGATCGGACGCCGAGGTGCTCGCGCTCGAGATCCTGCGGGGCCTGGGCGCGGGAGGCCTCGAGGGCGCGCTGGCGCGCGCGTCCGGGGCCGTCGACGGAGCCTACTCGATTGTCGGGCTGATCGACGATGGGACCCTCTTCGCCGCCAGGGATCCGAACGGGATAAAGCCGCTCTTCGCGGGCCGCATCGGGTCCGGCTTCGTGTTCGCGTCCGAGACCGTCGCGCTCGACATGATAGGCGCCGAGCCGGTGGGGCCCCTGGCCCCCGGGGAGCTGATTGTGGTGAGGGAAGGGGCGATCTCCCGCTCGAGGTACGCGCCAGCCGCCCCGGAGCGCCTCTGCTCATTCGAGTACGCGTACTTCGCCAGGCCGGACTCGATCCTGGGCGGCAGGTACGTCTACGAGGTCAGGAGGGAGCTGGGGAGGAGGCTCGCGCGCCGCTATCCCGAGGTGGTGGCGCGCGTGGACGTCGTGTCCCCCGTGCCGGAGACGGCAGCCGACGCGGCGTACGGGTTCCACGAGGTCTCGGGGAAGCCCCTGGAGCCGCTCGTCTTCAAGCACAGGTTCGTCAGGGCCAGGGCGTTCATGTCCAGGGATGACGAGAGGCCCGAGCTCATAGCGAGGAAGTACAACGTGTCCAGGAGGGCCGCCGGCAGGAGAGTAGCCCTGATCGACGACAGCGTGGTCAGGGGCGACACCCTCAGGCACCTCGTGTCCTCGCTGAGGTCGGCCGGGGCCGCGGAGGTCCACGTGTTCTCGACCTTCCCCAGGATCTCGCACCCCTGCTTCTACGGCATAGACATGGCGACGTACGGCGAGCTGATCGGGTTCAACCGCGGCCCCGAGGAGGTGGCGCGCAGGATAGGGGCCGACAGCGTCAACTACCAGGACCTGGACGACTTCCTGGAGGTAGTGGGGCGCGACTCCTGCGTCGCGTGCGTCACCGGACACTATCCCACCAGGCGCGCCTCCGCGCTGGCGGAGGCCGCCCTCAGGGCCCCCCACTTGAGGGGGAGGATAACGGAGGCGATGGGCTCTTGGGCGGGATCCTAGGTGTCTGCACGTTCGGCCAAGGGAGGGAGGTGTGGAGGGTGTCGCCGTTCCTCCGCTACGGTCTGATGGCGCTGCGCAACCGCGGCTCCCAGGGGGCGGCGATCGCCGTGTTCGACGGCTTCACGGTTGCCCGCGCCGAGGCGGGGGACCCGGAGGACCTCGGGGAGGGTCCCCCGGGGTACGTGGGCGTCGGCGCGGTCGCGTCGGGCGATGACTCCTGGTTCGAGGTCGGCGAGGTGATCCTGGCCGGCGACGGCGCGCCCGAGATTGGATGGAGGAGGTTCGCCGACGAGGTCGCCGCGGCTCTCTCGTCCAGCGACCCCGCGCCGGCCCTCGCCGACGTCGTCGGCGGCGCGGGCGGCCACTACGCGTTCGTCGCCCTCTCCCGGGGCGGGACCCTGGCCGCTGGGAGGGACCCGGGCGGATCCCTGCCGCTCGAGGTCGGATCCATGGGGTTCGACATGGGCGCGGTCGCCTCGGAGTCGGCGGCGCTCGAGGTCATGGGATTCGAGCACGCGGGTCCCCTCCGCCCCGGGGAGGTGATCGTCATGGATCCGCTGGAGGTCTCGAGGGCGAGCGCCGATCCCCGCGAGGGCTCGCGCTGCTCCTTCGAGTACGTGTACAACGCCAGGCATGACTCCGTGATCGACGGCGTGAGCGTCTACGCGGTCAGGGAGAGGATCGGCGAGCTGCTGGCCGAGGAGGCGCCAGCCGATGCGGACGTCGTCATAGGCGTGCCCGAGACTTCCCTCCCGGTGGCGATCGGTTACTCGAGGAGGTCCGGGATACCCCTGGCGCTGGGCTTCGTATCCAGCGTCGGCAGGCTGAGGACGGCGGGGCTCCGGACGGCGCTCGAGAGGGTGGCCGGGGTCCAGCTGAAGCTCAACGTGATAGAATCCGCGGTCGACGGGAGGGACGTGGTCCTCGTCGACGACAGCGTGGTCAGGGGGACGACGCTCAGGAACGTGGTCTGGAACCTCAGGAGGAAGGGGGCCAGGATCGTCCACGTGAGGGTGGGCAGCCCGCCGCTGGCGGGCGGCTGCCCGCTCCGCCGCCTGCCCCCGAGGGACGAGCTGATATCCTCGGACCTGTCGGAGGAGCAGATAGCCGCGGTGGTCGGCGCGGACAGCGTGCGCTTCCTTAGCCCCGAGGGGCTCCGCGCCGCGCTCGGGGCGGATGGCTTCTGCATGAGGTGCTGGAGGGGGTCCGCGTGATCAGGGTGCTGGGGTTGGGCGGGGGATCCAGGGAGGCCGCCCTGGCGGAGGCCCTGGCCTCCAGCTCCAGGGACGTGCGGATCTTCTGGATCTCGGAGAATCGGAACCCGGGGATAAGGGCGGCGGTGGAGCGGACCGGCGGCGAGTACGCGATTGCGGACGCCTCGGACCCCGAGGCGGTCGCGCGGCTAGCGAGGGCCTGGAGGGTGGAGCTGGCGGTCGTGGGGCCGGAGGAGCCCCTCTTCAGGGGGGTCGCGGACTCCCTAGAGGAACTGGGCGTCGCGGTCGTGGGCGCCAAGAGGAATCTGGCGGCGCTCGAGATGTCCAAGGCCACCATGCGCAGGATCCAGTGGTCTCACGGGATACCCGGCAGGCTGCTCTTCAGGGCGTACAGGAGCTACGCGGAGGCGGTGGCCGACATAGAGGCGCAGCCGGACGTGCCCGCGTGGACCCAGAACGTGGTGCTCAAGCCGGCGAGGCAGGCCGGGGGAAAGGGCGTCAAGGTGATCGAGGACAGGCAGGCCTACCTGCACGGGGAGAAGGCCGCGTTCAAGCTCAGGCACGCGGAGTGGCTCGACAGATACGTGGCCGGCTACGGGGACCTGGAGGAGAGGATACTGATAGAGGAGAAGGTGTGGGGACCCGAGTACACCGTCCAGTGCCTGTCGGACGGGCGTTCCCTGCGCTGCTTCCCGCCCGTCCAGGACAACAAGCACGCGTTCGAGCTGGGGATGGGCCCGGAGACCGGGGGAATGGGCAGCTACTCCTCGGGGCATCTCCTGCCCTTCCTCACCGAGGAGGAGTACAGGAGGAGCGTTGAGATAGTGTCGTCAATGGTGAGGGCCATCGAATCGGAGACGGGCCTCAGGTACGTCGGCTTCGTCGCCGGCCAGATGATGCTCACGGAGATAGAGGGGCCCACGCTGATAGAGATGTACTCGAGGCTCGGGGACCCCGAGGGCTTGAACGCCCTGGCGTCCCTCAGGGCGGACCTCGTGGAGGTCCTGGAGGCGACCGTCGAGGGGAGGCTCGAGGGCCTCAGGATGGACTTCTCGGAGGAGGCGACCGTCGTGGTGGCGCTTGCCCCCCGGGGATATCCGGAATATCGCGATCTGGCGGCGGGCCACCCGGTCTCCGCGGACCTGGAGGCCATCTCCGGGCGCGGCTGCAGGATCTACTGGGGATCCGTGCACGAGGAGGGCGGATCGATCGTGACCCGGGGATCGAGGGCGGCCGAGGTGCTGGCCACCGGGGCCGATCCGCCCGGGGCCTCGGCGCGCGCCAACGCCTGCGCCGGCGCGGTGAGGCTCGCCGATGGGTGGCGCTTGATCCACAGGGGAGACGTAGGATCCGCGGGGATGATATCCAGGGCGGTGAGGTCCGCGCAGAGGGCGAGGGCGCTCTACCGCTACAGGATGGAGAGGGGGATCCTCGGGAGGAGGCTCGACTGGGTTCCGGGCCGGGGGCTCGTGGACCCCGCCCAGGACCTCGTGAGGGAGGTGACCGCCTGTGATGAGGGGCATCGAGCCCAGGGAGTCCGCGATCGAGGAGGCCATGTCCTACGCCAGGGAGCTGGAATCCCGCCTGGAGCCGCTCGACCGCCTGGACCCGGGGGACCCGTTCGTCTACGTGAGCGTCGGCGGGGGGGAGCTGGGGGACTTGGTGCTCACCGCCGCCAAGAGGTCGCTGGGAGGGAGGAGCGCCGGCATAGTCACGGCGGCCATCGACAGGTATCAGGGTTTCCCCGCCCAGGACAGCGCGGACCTGAGCGCGGTCGTGGACATGAGGGACGGGGACGCCTTGGAGTCAGCGATCTCCGGATTCGTGCGCGATCCCCGCTCGGTCAGGCACGCGGTGTTCCTGGAGGTGGAAGCGGTGGACACGGCCCGCGTATTCGAGATGGCGACCAGGAGGGGCTACAACGTGGTCTCGACCCCGTACGGCCCCCTAGTGGGCATGGACAGGCTGGCCAGCAAGCTCCTGATCGAGAGGCTGGGCGTGCCCGCGGTCGAGTGGAGGTACGCCGGGTCGCTGGAGGAGCTGCGCGCGGCCGCTGGGGAGCTCGGGTTCCCCATAATAGTGAAGCCAGTCATGACGTCGAGTGGGCACGGCACCTCGATCGTGGAGGGCGAGGGGGGACTCGATGCCGCGTACGAGCACGCGATGAGGCACGCCAGGGGCAGGGGGGATGAGGTGATAGTGGAGAGGTACCTCCCCGAGCTGAGGACGGAGGGCGTCGAGCTCACCCAGCTGGTGCTGAGGCACTTCGACGAGGACGGGAGGATCAGGACGACAGTTCTCGCGGTCGGGCACAGCAGGCCCGGGGCCGTCTACGTCGAGAGCTGGTTCCCCTCCGGCGTGCCCGCGGAGCTGGAGCGGGAGGGCGCCGAGCACGCCGCGAGGGTGGCGAACGCCCTGGGGGGCCTGGGGCTCTACGCGGTCGAGCAGTTCGTGGTGGGCGGGAGGGTCTACACGAGCGAGTTCGCCAACAGGCCCCATGACACCGGCATGGTCACCAGGTGGGCGCTCGCGGAGGACGAGGGCTCGCTCCACCTCAAGGCCACCATGGGCCTCGTGGTGCCGGCCCCCCGCGCGGCGCACCCCGGCTCCTTCTGCGCGGCCCGCGTAGTGCTCGCGCCGGACGACGTCGCGCCGGGCGCGCCGGTGACCTCCTGGAGCCCCAACGCCGCGCACTCGCTGATCAGGAGGAGGGGCTGGATGGGCGACGTGTGGTTCTTCGGGAAGCCGACCGCCTATCCCGGGAGGAGGATGGGGCTGGCCGCCGCGTGCTCCCGCTCCCTGCGCGCGGCCAGGGCCAGGGCCGCCTCCATAGCCTCAGCGGCGGAGGGGTCGATATCCTATGGCGCGCTACACGGTGAGAATTGAGGTCTGGCTGAGGGAGGGGCTCGTGGACCCGGAGGGCCGCACGGTCTCGGAGGCGCTCTCCGGGCTGGGATTCCCGGTGCGCTCGGCGAGGGCCGGGAGGATCTACGAGATATCGGTGGATGCGCCCGGCGCGGAGGAGGCCGTGTCCATGGCGGAGGGCATGTGCAGGGAGCTCCTCGCCAACCCCGTCAGGGATTCCTGCCGCGTGGAGGTGATCGGGCGACGGGATCCGTCGCGGAGGCCGCGGTCGCCGCCGGGATGAGCCCGGAGGACGCGAGGGCGGTGGAGGAGCACTTCGCCGCGCTCGGCCGCCCCCCCACCTACGCCGAGATCAGGGTGATAGCGCAGCTCTGGTCGGAGCACTGCAGGCACAGGACGTTCAGGGGCAGGATCGTGGATCCGCGCGGCGAGGTGCTGGCGGACGACCCGCTCTCCACGTTCATAGGGTCCGTCTCCGCGGCCCCCTGGGTGATCTCGTCGCTGAGGGACAACGCCGGGATAGTCGAGCTGGCGCGCGGCCACGGGATAGCCGTCAAGGTCGAGACCCACAACCACCCGTCGGCCGTGGAGCCATTCGGCGGCGCGGCCACGGGCGTCGGGGGCGTGATTAGGGACGTGCTGGCCGTCTGGGCGGATCCCATAGCGCTGATCGACGTGCTCTGCTTCGGTCCTCCCGGCTCGCCGGGGCTCCGCGGCGCCCTCAGCCCGCGCCGCGTGATGGAGGGCGTGATCTCCGGCGTAGGGTACTACGGGAACAACGTCGGGGTGCCGACCCTGGCGGGCGCCGTCGTGTTCGACGAGGGGTACGTCGGGAACCCCCTAGTGTTCGCCGGGTGCGTGGGCATCGTGCCCTCTGGGGGGTACTCGAAGGACCCGCGCCCGGGCGACGTCCTCGTCCTGGTGGGCAACCGCACGGGGCGGGACGGCATAGCCGGCGCGACGTTCGCCTCCTCGGCCCTCCCCGAGGACCTGGTGGCGCTCAGGCCGGCGGTTCAGATACCGGATCCGCTGGTGGAGGAGGGGCTAATCAGGTTCATCTCCGCGGCCAGGGGCGCCCGCGCGGCCTCCGGCGTGACCGACCTCGGGGGAGGGGGCCTGGCGGTCGCCGCCGCGGAGATGGCGCGCGAGGCGCGCGCCGGCTGCGAGCTGTCCCTGGACTCCGTGCCCCTCAGGGAGGAGATGGAGCCCTGGGAGATCCTCGTCTCGGAGTCGCAGGAGCGCATGCTCCTCTCCGCGCGCCCGGGCGATGTCGGCCGCCTCCTCAGGATCGCAGGGGCCGAGGGCCTGGAGGCCGCCGTTGTGGGCAGGCTCACGGAATCGGGTAGATTCGTCGCGCGCTTCCGCGGCGAGGTCGTCGCGGACCTGGACATGGAGTTCCTATTCAATCCCCCGAGGGTCACCAGGGTCGCGTCCCCGCCGGCGCTCCCGGCGGAGGAGGACCCGCAGCTCGAGGACCCGCCGGACCTCGGCGAGGCGCTGCTGCACCTGCTGGCCTCGCCCAACATCTCGAGCAGGGATGGCGTGATAAGGACCTACGACACGGGCGTCGGGGGGAGGACCGCCGTCTACCCGCTGGAGGAGCCGGCCGGCGGCCACAACGACGCCGCCGTCCTGAAGCCGCTCGGCGACGGATGGGAGGGGGTGGTGATATCGGTGGGGCTGAAGCCCAGGTACTCCAGGATAAGTCCCTACTGGATGGCCGCCTCCAGCATAGACGAGGCGCTGCGCAACAACGCAGCCGTCGGCGGGAGGAGGTGGTCCCTGCTCGACAACTTCTCCTGGGGAAGCCCGGAGAGGCCGGAGTCCATGTGGTCGCTGCTGGAGGCCCTGAGGGCCTGCCGCGACTTCGCCTCGGCCTTCGGGGCGCCGTTCGTGTCCGGGAAGGACAGCCTGTACAACGAGTCGGCGCTCGGGCCCGTGCTCCCCACGCTCGTGATAACTGCGGTGGGCGTGATCCCGGACGTGAGGCGCGCCCTCACCTCGTCCCTGAAGGCGCCGGGCGATCCCGTGTACGCGCTGGGCGTCACCAGGGCGGAGATGGGGGGATCCGAGTACTTCGAGCTCCTGGGGATCCGCGGCGGCGTCGTGCCGAGGGTCAGGCCGGGCGAGTCCAAGCGCGCCCTGGAGTGCGTGATCCGCGCGGCGGACGAGGGCCTGCTGGCCGCGGCTCACGACGCGTCGGAGGGCGGCCTCGCCGTCGCCGCCGCGGAGATGGCGATCTCGGGCCGCCTGGGGATGGACCTAGACCTCACCAGGATCCCCTCGGAGGGCGCGCTGGCGGACCGCCACCTGATGTTCTCCGAGAGCAACGGGAGGTTCTTGGTCGAGGCCCGCAGGGGGAGCGAGCGCGACCTGGAGCGCCTGATGGCATCCATAGGCTGCGCGTTCGCGAGGGTGGGCACAGTGACGGGCGAGGGGGAGCTGATCCTCAGGGGGCGCCGCGGGGCCTTGGAGCTGGGCCTCGAGGACCTGGAGTCGGCATGGAGGCGCGGGCCGTGGCGAGGATCGCCGTGCTGAGGGCCCCCGGCACGAACTGCGACCGTGAGACGGAGGGCGCACTGAGGGAGGCGGGGGGCGACGCGGTCACGGTCAGCATATCGGACCTGGAGTCCGGGAGGTCGGATCTCTCGCGCTTCGCCGGGCTCGTGATACCGGGCGGATTCTCCTACGGCGACAGGGTGAGGGCGGGCGCCATACTGGCGGCGAAGCTCAAGACGTCCCTCCGCGGGGCACTGGAGGAGCACGTATCGCGCGGCCGGCCCGTGATTGGGATCTGCAACGGCTTCCAGGTGCTGGTCGAGCTGGGGATCCTCCCGGGCATCAGGCGGTGCGGGGCGGCGCTGGCCCCCAATTCCTCGGCCCGCTTCGAGTCCCGCTGGGTGCGCGTCAGGAGGACCGGCCGGTGCCCCCTCGCGGCGGGCCCCGACGTCCAGCCTCTGCCCGTGGCGCACGGCGAGGGCAGGGTGGTGCTGTCGGACCCCGGCTGCGCCGAGGAGCTGGAGTCCATGGGTCTGATAGCGTACAAGTACGCTAGGCCCGATGGCTCCCCCGCCGGCGGCGAGTACCCGTTCAACCCTAACGGGTCCGCGGCCGACATAGCCGGCCTGTGCTCGCCGGAGGGCAACGTCATGGGGATCATGCCGCACCCCGAGAGGGCGGTCCACCGGTGGCAGGTGCCCCGCGCGATGGGGGAAGCCGGCGGGATCGCGATCTTCAGGGCGTTCGTCGAGGCGGCTTCCAGGTCCGCGCGAGTTCGGGGCGCAAGCCTCTCTACCGCGATACGAATGATTTCATGATGACAATATTTAGCATACCGGGCCGCAAATGGTGAGAAAGATATAAAACATCTCGCCGGGGCGGACCGCGTGTCGTCGAGGCTCCTCTCGGCGTTCTCATCCGAGTGGTTCTCCGTCGCGCTGGGCACGACCGCCACGTCGGTCGCGACCTACTGGATGTCCGCGCTCTATCGCCTGCCCATCCTGCGCTGGGCGGGACTTGCGTTCCTCATAATCGGCGCCGCGTCCTTCGCCGCGATCTCGGTCCTCTGGGCAGCGAGGGGGCTGGCGTTCCCCCATCTCATCGGGAGCGATTCGCGCGACCTAAACCGCGTGAGCTTCACCGCCGTGATGCCGCTGGAGATGATTGCGCTGGGGACCGCGCTCCAGCTCTACCTGGGGACGCCGCGCTCCGCGCTCCTCCTCGCGGATTACTTCGCCGCGCTCGCCGCATCCATGTCCCTCAGCGTGCTGGAGGGCTATCTCCTCTACACGAAGGGGGAGATCTCCGGGAGTGAGCTGACGTACGCGCTCGTGATACCCCCCATATCGGTGTCCACCGGGGTGCTGCTGGCCCCCTCGCTGGTTCAGATCGCCCCGGGCCTGGCCCCCCTCGTGGACTTCCTGGTCGCGGGCGGCCTCGGGGTGAGCTTCATGCTCTTCATGTTCATAGGATCCCTGGGGCTCGCCGCGCACGTCAGGGAGGTCAAGGGCCCTGAGCATCTACCGGTGGCGATATTCCCGGTCGGGGTATCCAGCATACTGGCCATCAACATACTTTTCCTCTCATCGATCGGCTTCATCCAGGGAAAACTCGCGCTCACGATGGCGATCGCGCTATGGGGGTTCGAGCTCTGGAACTTGCTCGTGATGGCCGCAGTGAGCGCAGCATCCCTCCGCGGCCGGCCCCCGATGAGCGTCTGGGCCTACCTGTTCCCGCTCACGATCTTCTGGGTCTCATCGATCCGCATATCCGCGCTCCTGGCCTCCTCGGGGTACTCGCTTCCCTCGAGGATCGTGATCGCGGTCGGCACCGCGGTCGCGGCCGCCATCCTGCCGCTCTGGGCGTACTCGGTCTACGCGTCGGCGCTCCTGCTCAGGTGGCTGATCTCGCTGTCGAGGGCTCCGGCGCCGACGGACGCCGCGGCCGAGGGCGGGAAATCCCCGTAGATGGCCGCCATCAGCTCCCTCAACCTCCTCCTGAGCTCCTCATCCGATCCGGCCACCACGCACGCGTGCCCCATCTTCCTCCCGGGCCTCGCCTCGGCCTTCCCGTACCACCAGAGCCTCGCGCCGGGCACCGATAGTATGTCCCGCATCGGCAGCTCATCCCTCGATATCCCCAGGATGTTCACGATCCCCGTCGGGCGGAGGATCTCTGTCGATCCGAGCGGCATGTCCAGTATGGCGCGCAGGTGATTCTCGAACTGGCTCGTGGCCGCCCCGCAGAGGGACCAGTGCCCCGTGTTGTGCACCCTGGGGGCGAACTCGTTGGCGAGGACCCTGCCATCAGCCGAAACGAGGAACTCGACCGCAAGCACGCCGACGTAGTCCATGGACCTGGCCAGGCGGATCGCGGCCCTGGACGCGGCCTCGACGGCCTCCGCGTCCCGCGCGGGCGCAATGCTGTACAGGAGGATCCCGCCCGCGTTGTGGTTCTCGGCCGCCGGGTAGATCGCCTCCTCGCCCGAGCCCGAGCGGGCGACGATGACCGAGATCTCCTCCCGCACGTCCACCATCTCCTCCACGAGCACGGGGTAGCCCCAGGGGATGGACGCGGCGTCCCCGGGATTCCTCAGGAAGCGCACGCCCTTCCCGTCGTACCCCCCGCCCAGGGCCTTGACGACCGCGGACCCCGCGCTCGAGAGGAACTCCTCCACCTCCCGGGGCGAGCCGGCGGGCCTGAAATCGGCCGTCGGGATCCCCAGCTCGACGAACAGCCGCTTCTCCAGGAGCCTGTTCCGCTTGGCGAGAAGCGGGCGCAACCCCGGCCTGAGCTTCCCGGCCGCCTCCGCGATCTCCGCCGCCTCCGCCTCCGCGTTCTCGAACTCGTAGGTCACCACGTCGCTCCAGGAGGCCAGCTCGGCGCCCTCGCCAGGCCTGAACGCCCTGTCGGCAATCCTGGCGGCGGGGGCGCCCGCGTCCGGGTCCAGGACCCCGAAGGATATCCCGAGCCTCCTGCCCTCCAGGATCATCATCCAGCCCAGCTGGCCGCCGCCGAGTATCCCCACGCGCGGCCCCCGCTCGCGCGCCATCCAGCGACGCCCCCAGCACCTCATCCCTCATGGACTCCATGAGCGCGACGCCCCTATCCCTAATCTCGGGGTGCTTCAACCCGAGAATCCTGGCGGCGAGCAGCGCGGCGTTCCTGGCCCCCCCGACCGCCACGGTGGCCACGGGGACCCCGTACGGCATCTGGACTATGGAGAGGAGGGAGTCGAGTCCTCCCAAGTTCCTCGTGGGTATCGGCACCCCTATCACGGGAAGGGGGGTCAGCGACGCGGTCATCCCGGGCAGGTGCGCGGCGCCCCCGGCGCCCGCAATTATGACCTCGAGGCCCCTCCCGGCGGCGCTCCTCGCGTACTCGAACATCAGCTCCGGGGTCCTGTGCGCCGATACCACCCTGACCTCGTGCGGTATCTCGAGCTGCCTCAGGACCTCCACCGCCTCCCTCATCACCTCCCAGTCGCTCCTGCTCCCCATGATGACGCCCACGAGGGGCCCCATGCTTCATCGATGCCGCGGGACGTCTAAAAATGCATTTCTCACATGCAAATTTAAAATTTGCACGATCGATGACAGTTCTCCTCGGGCCCGCCCCGCGGCGCAGCAACGGATTTAGATCGCGGCGCCCCCGGATCCGCGTGTCCTCCTCTTACAGGGGGCTGGGGGTGGACCCGAGGAAGGAGGGGGTGGAGGCGCTCTCATCGATGGTGAGGCCCGCCGTCAGGGGGTTCTCCGACGTCCTGGAGGACCCGGAGGTCGCCGGGAGGGGGCTCGTGCTCCACGTGGACGGGGCTGGATCGAAGCCCATAATCGCGTACCTCCACTACAGGGAGACCGGGGACCCGTCCTGGTTCTCGGGCCTCGTGCAGGACGTCCTCGCCATGAACGTGGACGACGCGGCCGCGGTGGGGGCCCGCCCGCTGCTCTTCGCCGACTACGTGGTCTACAATAGCCTGAGGATAAGGGGCGAGGACCTCCTCCCGGCCATAGCGTCGGGGCTCGGGTCCTCGCTGTCCTCGCTCGGCGAGGCGATGTCCGGCCTGGGAGGGGGGCCCGCCCTGGCGGGCGGCGAGACCGCGCAGTCGCCCGATCAGGTGGGCACGCTGGACGTCGCCGGCGCGGTCCTGTCCTCGGTGGGGCTGGAGGAGGCCCGGCGCGCCTCCGCGGTCGAGGCCGGGATGGTCATCGTCGGGCTCAGGAGCGGCGGCAGGTCCAGGTGGGAGCCCAGGGAGAACAGCGGGATCATGTGCAACGGGCTGACGCTCGCCAGGCACGTCCTGCTTTCGCCGGAGTACAGGGCGAGGTACCCGGAGGCCTACTCGCCGGAGGCGCGCGGGGACGGGAGGTTCCGCCTGGAGGACTCGCCCGATGGTCTGGGGATGACCGTGGGCGAGGCGCTCTCGTCGCCCACGCGCATATTCGCGCCCGTGGCTCTGGAGTCCCTCAGGCGCTGCGCGGGGAGCCCGATGGCGATGGCGCACGTGACGGGCGGGGGGCACACGAAGATCCTGAGGCTGGGCTCGGGGGTGCGCTACGTCCTGGACGGGCTCCCGGAGCCGGACCCCATCTTCGGGCTGATAAGGGAGGAGGGCCGCATCGGATGGGCGGAGATGTACGAGTCCTTCAACATGGGGATCGGCTTCGAGATCCTGACGACGCGCGAGTGCGCCGAGGAGGCGCTGCGCGCGGCCGAGCTCCACGGGGTGGGCGCGTCGATCGTGGGCAGGGTGGAGCGGTGGGCGCCCGGCGAGAACTCCCTCGTGATAAGGACCCGCTGGGCCGGCGAGCTCTCCTGGCGCCGCGCCCTGGTGCGATGGCCATCGGACTATCTCCGCCCAGACCGGCGCGTGGTCGGAGCCCATCACGTCGTAGAGTATCCCTGCCCCCCTCACCCTGTGCCTGAGCTCCTCCGAAACCAGTATGTAGTCGATCCTCCAGCCGACGTTCCTCTCGCGCGCGCGGGACCTGTAGGACCACCAGGAGTAGTGCCCCCCGTCCCTGACGAACATCCTGAAGGTGTCCACGTAGCCGAGCCCGAGAAAGTGCGTCATCCAGTCCCTCTCCTGCTGCGTGAATCCCGCGCTGTTCGCGTTGTCCTCCGGCCGCGCTATGTCCAGCTCCGTGTGCGCCACGTTGAAGTCCCCGCCTATCACGAGCGGCTTCCTCCTCCTGAGCCCCTGCGCGAATCCCTCGAAGGCCCGGTCGAACTCGAGCTTGTAGTCGAGCCTGGTGAGCCCCTGCTGGGAGTTCGGGAAGTAAACGTTGACCACGTAGAACTCCTCCAGCTCTATCGTTATCACGCGCCCCTCGTCGTCGAACCTCGGGTCCCCGATGCCGCGGGACACCGAGATGGGCTCCACCCTCGAGAGCGTCATCGTGCCCGCGTAGCCCCTCCTCCTCGAGGGGTTCAGGTAGGCCAGGTACCCCGATCCCGGGTAGATCTCGAGCGGCACGGAGTCCGACCTCACCTCCTGCAGGAGGACCACCTCGTATCCCCTGGACAGGAACTCCATCAGGCCCTTCCCCATCGCGCTCCTTAGCCCGTTGACGTTCCACGACGCTATCCTCAACGCGGGGGGATCGGCGGGGGGCGAGATAAGTCGAGCTGGATGCCCGAGCGCCGCCCGATAACTCACGATGCCCCCGGGTCGACAGCGCATGAGATGCAAATAAATAACCCATTGATGAAATAAAGCCGTTGAGGATAGCGGTGCTGAAGGCGAAGGGCGGGGTAGGCGGCTCCACGATCGCCGCCTCCCTCGCGAAGTACCTGGCCCTGAGGGGGATGAGGGTCTGCTAAAAATGACAAACCTGCCACTTCTGGGGGCGGGGTCGTCCCACTCAGTGGGCCGGAGCGGAAGGCTTTTAAACAGGGCCTTATTAGTGTGCTCAGTAGCGCCCGCCAAGGGGGCGTAACCGACGAGACCCCGCCCCGGGATCCCCGGGGAACCCTCGCCCTTCAGGGCGGGGAAGGGGTCAGAAACATCTTCTGGGCGGCCTGGCCGCTCTTCTTCCTGCTCTCCGCCATAGCGTTCGCGCTCAGGGTCCCCGGGGAGCCCGGGGGATCCAGCTACGTGGCGCCGGCTCACATCTTTATAGCGCGCCCGCTCCACCCTCCCCGGTGAGGCGCGGGCCCAGCCTGAGGAGGAGGGTGGGCGAGGGCGACTGGATGGACATCGAGGGGGCGATCGGCGGCAACAAGTACTGGAACGTCGCGGAGGGCAGGAGGGATTACGTCTACGCGCTGGCCCTCTCGCGCGCCAGGGCCCCCGCGCCCGGCGGCCGCTACGTGAGGGCCACGGGGCTCGGCAGGGTGATCGCGCCGGAGCCCGTGGCCAGGTTCTGCAGGAAGTACAGGGTGCTTCTGGTGGACTCAGGTTCCCTGGCCGTGGTATCGGTGCTCACTTGGAGGGCCTTCAGGGAGGCAATGGCGAACCCCGACGGGATCCTGTCCGCGCTCGAGTCCGGGTCACTTCCGCGCTACATTAACTACAGGACGGTGCTGAGGATCCTGGGGGCGCGATGGCGGGTGGGATAATAAAGCGCGCGGATCCGCGCAGTAATCATTAATTACCCTTCCTGGCTCAGCCGCGGATGTGGGTTCCTCGCCGCCCCCAGTGCTCCAGGGCCAGGACCTCTCCTTCTCAGTAGGCCAGCGCGTCATCTTCGACGGGATCAACATTGAGACATACAAGAACGAGCTGGTGTCGATAATCGGGCCGTCCGGCGTCGGGAAGTCGACCCTGCTGAGGGTCCTCGGCATGTTCGTTCGCCCCACCAGGGGCCGCGTCCTGCTGCACGGCGAGGAGGTGACCAGGCCAACCCCCAGGATAGCACTGGTGCACCAATCGATAGCGACCTTCCCCTGGATGACCGCGCTGGATAACGTGAAGCTCGCCCTGCAGGGCAGGGGGCTGTCCAAGGAGGAGATGGAGGAGAGGGCCAGGAGGGCGCTCGAGATGGTGGGGCTGAGCGGGTTCGAGCGCTTCTATCCGAAGGAGATGAGCGGCGGCATGAGGCAGAGGGCGGCCATCGCCAGGGCGCTCGCGGGCGATCCATACGTCCTCCTGATGGACGAGCCCTTCGTGCACCTGGACGAGCTGACAGCTGAGAGGCTGAGGCGCGAGATATACGACATACTCTTCAGCGAGGGGTCGACGCTCGAGTCGGTGGTGCTCGTGTCCCACAACCTGAACGAGGTCGTGGAGCTGTCCGACCGGGTGTACGCCATGAGGGGGTCCCCCGCGAGGATCGTCGGGGAGCTGACGATCGAGCTCGAGAGGCCCAGGAACCAGTACAACCCGATCTTCAGCGAGTACGTGAGTGAGCTGTACTCCATGCTCTCGATAGGTGAGTAGGATGTACGGGGGACTGATAATAGCGGCGGCCGCCCTCGCCACTTTCGCGCGCGTCCTGGCGATGATGGGGCTCTCGATAGTCACCGGGTGGCTCCTGGGCTACGCCTCGCTGAGGAGCAGGGGGTTCGAGTCCGCTTACATACCGGCCATAGCCGTGCTGGAGTCCGTCCCGGTGATAGGGTTCTTCCCCCTCGTCCTCATAATATTCGTCGAGAGGATAGGGGGCCCCTTGGGCGTGGAGATGGCCGCCGACTTCCTGGTGTTCGACGCCGTCGTGTGGAACATCTGGGTGGGCATCTACCAGGCATTCAAGACGATCCCGCGCGACCTGGAGGAGGTGGCCGATAACTACGGGCTCGGCTTCCTCGGGAAGATGAGGAAGCTCTACGTGCCCTACTCCATACCCAGGATAGCGGCGAACCTGTTCCCGTCGTTCGCCGACGGGCTCTTCTACATAATGGCGAGCGAGGTGGTCTCCGTGGGGGTTCACACATACGAGGTGTTCGGGATAGGGACCCTGCTCACCGAGTACGTAGCGGGGGGGCAGATGGCGGGGATCTACTACTCCCTCCTGGCCATAGGGGTGGGCGTCGCGGGCTTCATGACGCTCTTCCGCTACTTCGCCAGGGCCTCGGTGGCGAAGTACGGGCTCGACACGGCCGCCCAGATAAGGCGCCGGGAGAGGCCGGCCCCGAGGCTCGGCTCGAGCGCGTGGGTGACCCTGGCGAGGCCCATGAGGCGCCTCTCCAGGTACGCGGCCTCGGCCGTCCTAGCGTCCGTGGCTCGCCCAGTGCGCTCGGTCTCGGGGAGGGCGCCGCGCCTCGCGCGCGCCGCTGGATACGCGATCGGCATCGCGATCCTCGGATACATAGTCTATTCGTCCTACAGGCTGATCGCGGCGGTGCCCGCCGCGACATGGTCCGAATTGTTATCGGACACGCCCGCGATGCTCTACGCGCTGGCGGTGGACTACGGGCGCGTCGCGGTGATAACGGGCGCGTCTTTCGCCATATCGGTGCTGGCCGGCTACTACCTCGCCACGCACGTGAGGGCCAGCGCGATCGTGATACCCGCGGTGCAGACGATAGCAGCGTTTCCCCCGCCGGCGTACTTCCCACTGATATACATGGCGACGTACACCTACATGGAAGCGCTCCCCGGCGGCATCGGCGCGGAGGTCTACGTCTTCATCCTGGGGTTCCTGAGCACGTTCTACTACGTGTTCTTCAGCTTCTGGATGGGCGTCCAATCGATACCGGTCGAGTTCTGGGAGCTGATGGACAACTACCGGCTGGGCTTCTGGGACAGGCTGCGCAGGGTGGTGCTCCCGGCGACGCTCCCCTACCTTGTGTCCGGGATCTCGAGCACCGTGAACAGCGCCTGGGGGGGCCTGATGGTGGGCGAGTACTGGCCCGGCGTGGTGCCCGGGAGGAACCTCGAGGTCAACGTGGGGCTCATGAAGCTCCTCGACGTCTACGTGAGCCAGGGATACCTTCACAGGGCCGCGTGGGCGTCGCTGCTCTTCGGGGCTGTCGTAGCCGTCTACAGCCTCCTGTTCACGGAGAGGCTCATGAACCTCTCCAGGTCGAGGTACGTGGTCGAGGAGGGGATCTTCGCGGCCTGAGGGGCGCCCGCCGACCCCCTCCTCGGGAGGAATCATCGGCAAATTATTTTAGCATCCGCGCCCCAAACCGGTAACGTGGCGAGGCTCAGGGTGCTCTTCGTGAGCGACGTGCACTACCGGCCGGACCTCGCTGGAGAGGATCCGCCGAGGGCCGCGGGCCTCGCCAAGATCGAGGAGATAGTGAGGAGGGAGGAGCCGGACCTGCTCCTGGGCGCAGGTGACTGGGACCTGGGGTTCGACAAGGATGCCTTCGAGGAGCTCGCGGCCATGACCTACGTCCTCACAATATACGGCAATCACGAGAACAGGGAGGGCATACGCGCGGCGCGCAACGCTGACGGGAGGCCCATACTCATACCCGACGGCGATGCCGTGGAGTTCGACGGGCTGGTCGTGGCCGGGATCTCGGGCAACATAGGCAGCGGCAGGAAGTGGCACCACAAGAGGCCGGAGCAGTTCGAGGCCGAGGCATCGAGCCTGTCGGAGCGCCGCGTCGACGTCCTCATAACGCACGAGCCGCCCTCGGAGGTCCCCTTCGTGCCGGGGAACCCCTACGGCAAGAGGATAGTTTCCAAGGCCGTCATGATGGTGAGGCCCGGGCTGCACTTCAGCGGGCACGTCGAGTATCCGACGCAGCTCGTCAAGCACGGGGGCATGAAGTTCCTCCACGTGGACAGCCAGCCGCCGGCTTGCGAGTACGCGGTGGGAGCGTTCGAGGACGGGGAGCTCCGCGAGCTCAGGATAAGGAGGAGCCCCGTGATACCCTTAAAGGAGACCCTGGCCGGTGGCCTCGGGGTTGGCTAAGCTTCCCTGGGTGGACGCGGTCAGCATAGAGCCCTGCGGCGCCATAATCGACTGCAGGGGCGGCCTCGAGGAGTACCTGAGGGCGGCGCTGGGGGACGAGCGGCTCGCGTCGGGCGTCGCGTCCCGCGCGATGCACATCGCGCGCTCGATCCAGGCGCCCTACGGGGCCCGGATGATGCTCGGCCTGAGGGCCGCGATGGAGCTCGGCGCCGAAGGCGCCCCGGGGTACTCCGAGGAGCTGGGCAGGGGGCTGGTGGAGTCCATCCCCGGGTGGAGCGTGTTCCCAGACTCCGCGGAGGGGATATCGCTGCTCAGGGAATCCGGGTACCGCGTGATCCTCGTGTCGGGGCTCGAGGAGTGGATCCTCAGGGCGTTCGTGGGCGGCTCGGGAATATCCGTGGACGCGGTCTACGGCGCGGGCAGCGAGGGTCCCTTCAAGCCGAACCCCCGCGCGCTCTTCACGGCCTACAGGGACGCCGGCATCCCGATCTGGAGGGGGCTGCACGCGGGCCAGGACATCGACGAGGACGTGCGGCCGGCGATGGTGCTGGGCCTCAGGACCGCCTGGGTGAACAGGTACGGGGAGGAGGAGCCCGAGGAGGGGATAGCCTCGGAGTACATAGTGGGATCGCTCGGGGAGCTGGCGGAGCAGCTGTCCGAGGGCCGCGAGGGGAGGGACCTCGACGGGTGGTTACGCCGCCATGAGGGGCCGGGCGGCGATCACTACCCACGCATCGATCCCTCAGGGCCGCGTCGAGGTCCTCTATCAGGTCCTCCACGTCCTCCAGGCCGACGGACAGCCTGAGGAGCCCGTCCGTTATGCCCAGCCTCTCCCTGACCTCGGGCGCTATGGGCCCGGAGGCGCTCATAGCTGCGTACGTGAGCAGGCTCTCGGTCCCCCCGAGGCTCGGGGACGGCTTTATCACCCTGACCCTCTTGAGGGCCCTGAGGACCGATTCCTTCCCGCCCTTCAGCTCGAAGCTCACGACGGCGCCGTAGAGCCTCCTCTCGAACAGCCTGTCCGCGACCTCCCTGTAGGGGCTGTCTCTCAGCCCGGGGTAGTGCACAACCTTCACGGCCGGGTGCTCGCGCAGGAACTCCGCTATGGCCATAGCCGACGCGCTCTCGCGCTCCATCCTTATGCTGAGGCTCTTGAGCCCGCGCAGCACGAGGTAAGCGCTGAACGCTGACATCGTGGACCCGAGCATCCTCCTCCACTCCCAGGCCGCCCTGGCGCTCTCCTGGTCGGGGAAAGCCGACACCCCGGCCAGCACGTCGTTGTGCCCCGCGAGGTACTTCGTTGCGCTGTGCACCACGGCGTAGGCGCCGTCCGCCAGCGGCCTGTAGAGATATGGCGTCACGAACGTGTTGTCCACGATCAGCTTGGCCCCGGCGTCCCTGGCGGCGCGCGAGATCTGGCGCACATCCAGGACCCTCAGCGTCGGGTTCGTCATCGTCTCCAGGAACACGATGTCCGCGGGCTTGGAGAGGGCATCGATAACGTGCTCGGTGTCCGGCCACACCTGGTCCACGGTCACGCCGAACTTCCTCAGCTCCTCCAGCAGCCTTATCGTCGTGCCGTACTCCTCCATCGGGACCACCACCCTCATCCCCGGCCTGAGGATGGAGATCAATAGGCTGCTTATGGCGCCCATCCCCGACGCGTAGCCCAGGGCGTCGGCCGCGTCCTCTATCCTCGCTATGGCGCTCTCCAGGGCCTCCACGGTGACATTCTCCTCCCTCGCGTACTTCAGCTCGGTGCCCCTCTCCGTCATCCTGGGCTGGCCGGTCTCGCGGTCGGGGTGCTCGCATATTGTGCCCATGTAGATTGGGGGGATGAAGTAGCCCCTGTCCTCGTCGTAGTAGCCGTGGCCGTGGATTAGCTTGGTGTCGAATCCCTCCATGATGCGAGAGCGCTGTCCCCTTGATATAACCGTTTTCGCGATACCGGCGGCTCCGTTGCCTCAAGCTCACCCCCTACCCGAGCGAGAAAATAGGGCGCGGCCCGTTCAGCCACGGGGGCATCCCCTCCCCCTCCCACACTAGCGGGGGCCTCTCCCGATGAACAGGTAAGCATCGATCGAGTTCCCGCGCGGGCTGTGCTGATGGGCCTCAGGGACCTGGCGGCTCGCCTCAGCGAGTGGCCCGAGAAATAGGGATGAACAGTATGGGCCATGACGGGAAGGGGGGATCCCCCTCCTGATCCGTATCGGATCAGTGTCACTGCAAATCGAGCGGAGGGCTCCCCCGGATTTAGGCTCACCGACGGTCAGCTTGAGGTAACGGAGCCATGCCGGCAGCCGGACTTAGCGTCTCACGGCGCCGGCCCCTCCTGGCCGGCATCCCTGACCGGGAGAGCGATTATGGCCATCTCGACGGACTCGGGGTCGTCCAGCATGGCGCTCATGCAGCCGAGGAACTGGCTCCTACTCTCGTCCTGATCCGACGAGGCGAGGAGCACGGGGCTGCCGTCCTCCGCCGAAATCCCGAACAGGTACTCGTGCAAGCTCCCGAGCACCTGCCCGGCCTCCTCCGAGAACTTCAGGAGGAGCATGAAGACCGCGAATCCCCCATAATCCTTCCCGTCCGGCGACGAGACGCCCCTTATGGCCTCGAGGGCCGCGTAGTTGTCCCGCGACCTCACAAGGTCCACTATCCTGTCTAGGACGTCCCTGTCCAGCTTCACATCATCCCTGACCTCGTGCAGCTCTATCTCCTCCTCTCCGCCCTCGACGGCTATCCTCACGGACCAGCGCCTCTCAGGGTCCAGGAAATCATGCGCGCTCACGCGTACCGCCTTGCGCGGGATCCGCCATCCCCGCTATTTAACTTGTGGGCCGCGCCGTCCGGGCCGGGCAAGTTGATCGGCGCCGGCGAGCGAGGGGTCGAGTGGGTTCGGCTTGTCGGCTGCCGCGGGCCGCGTCCCGCCCCGGGGCAGGCGAGCTAAACTTGATCGGGTTATACTTAATATGATATAAACTTCTCGAACGATGTTTGAGCGCATGAGGAGCAGGAAGCTCGTGAGGATAGGGTCCAGCCTGTTCGTGTCCATACCCGCCGAGTGGGCCAGGTCCCTGGGGCTGAGCGAGGGATCCGAGGTGCTGATGGACATGGACGGCGAGGGCATAACCCTGAGGCCGCCGCGGGGCGCGGCCGGGAGGAGGGTCTCCGTGGGGCCCCCCGCCGTCCACAGGAAGCTGCTGGCCGCCTACCTGAACGGGTGCAGCGAGATAGAGGTGTCACTGTCGGGCGTCGGGCGGGGGGACATGGAGAAGCTGGAGAGGGCCGCGTCCTCGCTGATCGGGCTGGAGAAAGTGTACCAGGGATCGGACCGCGCCGTGTACGCGTGCTTCGTGGATGACAACCAGGATGTCGGCTCCATATCTGGCAGGATGGTGGACACCCTCTCGGGAATGCTGGTGGACGCCGCGAGGGCGGTCGACTCCGTCGACCGCGGCGGGCTGGAGGAGGTCGCCGAGCGCGACGCGGTGATCGATAAGCTGTACTTCCTGCTGGTGCGCGTCCTCAGGTCGACCGTGGAGCTGCCGCGCGCCAAGCTGATGGACTTCCGCGCGATGTCCAAGGTCCTGGAGAGGATAGGCGACGAGGTCTCCGGCCTGGCGTCTGGGGCGCCCGAGTCATGGAATCCGACGTCGCTCTGGGCTTACGCGAGCGAGGAGGCCGACATGCTCAGGAAGGCGCACTCGATGTTCCTGGAGGGCAGGCACGAGGATGCGGAGGCGCTGGGCGAGGAGGCCTGGTCCCTCTCCTGCGAGCTACTGGCCGAGGCGGCGCGGGAGCCCGGCGACTTCGGCGCCCGCGCCGCGCACGCATACTCGGCAGTCGCGGGCCTGATCAAGGACGTGACGGACCTGATCGTCTGACGGCGGGCGCCCGCTCGGCGGCTCGCAAAGCTTTTTGGCAGGAGGGCCGAGCTCCCGGCCGTCTTGGAGGACCCCAGGGAGCTGGCCAAGCGCATGTCCCGGCTGGAGGCCGAGTACGCCGAGAGGCTCAGGAGATCCGTGGAGGGAGTGGGGAACCCGGCCGTCAGGGCCGTCATGCTGGCGGTGGCGCAGGACTCGGTGAAGCACTCCATGCTCTACGACACGATAGCGGAGCTCCTGGGGGGTCGGGGCCCCCTGCTGGACGACGCCCAGGCGGAGCGCCTGCTGCGCGAGATCGAGGAGCACATCAGGGTGGAGGAGGCGATGATGGACAGCGCCCGCTCGCTCGCCTCCAGCGCGCGCGTCGAGGGCGCCAAGCTGGTGGCCGAGTCCATATTGGAGGACGAGGAGCGCCACCACGAGATGCTCAGGGCGATCCGCGAGATGATAATCAAGAGGGAGACGCTGACGGAGGACGAGATCTGGGAGATGACGTGGAGGTACGCTATGTGGCACGGCGCGCCCGGGGGCTAGGCCCGCCGGTCCCACCCCGCGTCCCACGGCAGATGCACTTGATCATTTTGTCTCACCAGCCTCATCATCCCTCCTACATCGCGCGCGGCGCACCGTTAATCGATGCCCGAGAAGGTTCCGGACGACGTGAGGGGGCAACTCAAGTGGGCGAAGGAGCGCATAGACTCCCAGCTGCAGAAGCTGAACAGGATTTCGTCGGACGTGGACCGCCGCGAGAAGGCGCTCTTCGAGAGGGTCGTCTCGCTCAGCAAGTCCGGCGACCCGCTCCGCGCGGAGAAATACTCCGAGGAGCTATCCCAGGTCAGGGAGCTCAGGGACACTGTCAGGGCGCTCTCGGCCACGCTGGACGCCGTCTCCCTGAAGCTGGAGGGCGCCATAGGCCTGGGCGACGCCGTCGCCGCGATATCCGGCGCGAGGGCGATCGTGGCAAACCTCAGCCGCCAGGTTAAGGGCATGAATCCCGAGATCGACAGGTCGATCGCGGAGATAAGCGACGTCCTGACGTCGACGCAGCAGATGTTCTCTGAGATCTATATACCAACCAGCCCGGACTCCGAGTCGATACTGGAGGAGGCGGAGGCGGTCGCCGAGGTCAGGCGCAGGCAGGCCGCGGGGCTCGGGCTGGAGGTCCAGCCCCAGCGACGATGCCCCTCCTGAACCGCCCGAAGCCGGTCAGATGGCGTGGATACCCGCGATCGGATACTATCCACACGGCGCCACCGCTCACCCCCCCCAGTTGCATCGCAGGGCCGAGGTCGGCGCTGGGGGCATCGCGCGCGGATATCCACTCCAACCCCTCGCCTGGCTGAAGTGAATGGCATGCCTATGTACGCGGGGGACCGGCTCGAGGGATCGTTCGCCAGTTCTTGCATATCCGATGAGACCACGGACGCCGGCGAAGCTCTTAAAAATTCCATCGCTTGAGCCCCTCAGAGCATGAGACTGTACGAGTACGAGGGGAAGCTGCTCTTCTCCAGCGCCGGCATAAAGGTGCCCGGCCAGGTCCTCCTGAGGACGCCCGAGGACGCGGAGCGTGCCGCGGGGAGCGCCAGGTACCCGGTGGTTCTGAAGGCCCAGGTCCTGGTGGGCGGCAGGGGCAAGGCCGGGGGCGTCAAGATAGCGAGGAACCCGGATGAGTTCGTGAGGTACGCGAGGGAGATACTTAACATGACCATAAGGGGGGAGAAGGTGGCAGCGGTGCTGGCGGCGGATTATGTGGACATAGAGCGTGAGCTCTACCTCTCGATAATAGTGGACAGGTCCACGAGGAAGTACCTCATACTCCACTCCGACAAGGGGGGCGTGGACATCGAGGAGGTCGCTAGGCAGTCGCCGGAGCACATATTCAGGACGACGTTTGACCCGTTCGTGGGGATCAAGGAGTACCACGCGCGCGAGGTCGCTAGGAACCTCGGCCTGGGCGCGCAGTTCACGGGCCGCGTCCTGGACCTCCTCAGGAAGATGTACGAGGGCGTCATGCTGCGCTACGACGCCGACCTGGTCGAGATAAACCCGCTGGCCGTCAGCGGGCAGGAGCTGATCCCCGTGGACGCCAAGGTGACCATAGACGACAACGCCCAGGAGCCCGTCGTGGAGGAGCTCAAGAGGGTCCTCGGCAGGGACCCGAGCGAGGGGGAGGTGCACGAGTTCAACTACGTGAAGCTCGACGGGTACATCGGGATCATCGGGAACGGCGCCGGGCTCACGATGGCGACCATGGACGAGGTGCAGAGGTTCGGGGGGAAGCCGGCGGACTTCCTGGACATAGGCGGCGGCGCCGAGAGGGGGATAGTGAAGGACGCGACGAAGCTCCTGCTCTCGGACCCGGACGTCAAGGCGATATTCATCAACATCCTGGGCGGGATAACCAGGTGCGACGAGGTCGCCTCCGGCGTCGTGGAGGCGCTGGGCGAGTCCAGGGACAAGAAGCCGATAGTCATAAGGCTGGTGGGCACGAACGAGGAGGAGGGCAGGAGGATATTGGAGAGGGCCGGAATATCCTATTACACGGAGATGGACGAGGCCGCGCAGGCGGCCGTGAGGGCTGCGGGGGTGGCGTAGATGCCGATACTCGTGAACTCCAACACCAAGGTCATAGTCCAGGGGATGACGGGGAAGGAGGGCTCCTTCCACACGAGGGCGATGGTGGCCTACGGCACGAAGGTGGTCGCCGGGGTGACCCCCGGGAAGGGCGGGACCAAGTTCGATGGGATCCCGGTCTACGACTCCATGAGGGACGCGGTGAGGGAGCACCCGGACGCCGACACCTCCGTGATATTCGTGCCCGCCAGGTTCGCGCCCGACGCCATGTACGAGGCTGTGGAGGCCGGGATGAGGAACGTCGTCGTGATAACCGAGCACATACCTCTCCACGACGAGGTCCGCGCGGTGAACTTCGCGAGGGCCAACGGGGTCCGCGTGGTGGGCCCCAACTGCCCCGGGCTGATAGCGCCCAGCCAGAGGGTGAAGGTCGGCATAATACCGGCATCCATCGCCTCCCCGGGGAAGGTGGGCATAGTCTCCAGGAGCGGGACGCTGACGTACGAGATAGCGCTCCACCTGTCCAGAGCGGGGCTCGGCGTGTCGACCGCCGTCGGCATAGGCGGCGACCCGGTGATCGGGATGTCATTCGTTGAGGTCCTCAAGATGTTCAGCGAGGATCCGGAGACAAAGGGCGTCGTCATAATAGGCGAGATAGGGGGCAGCATGGAGGAGGACGCCGCCGCGTTCATAAAGTCCGGCGGCCTCGGGAAGCCGGCGGTGGCCTACGTTGCGGGGAGGACGGCGCCGCCTGGCAAGAGGATGGGGCACGCAGGCGCGATAATCTCGATGGGGGTCGGGACCGCGGAGAGCAAGGTGAAGGCATTCGAGTCCGCGTCCGTCCCGGTCGCCGATAGGCCGTCGCAGGTGGCGGAGCTGATGAAGGCGGCCCTCTCCAGGATCCGAGGGCCGCCTCCTTAGATCCCGCCCGTTCAGCCCGCTCCTGCCGGCGGGGCAGCGGGCGGCTTCCAGCGCCCCCAACCCCTCTAGGATCCCTCTCACCCTGAGCCCCACGCCGATAAGGTCCTCCAAGTAGAACCTGAACCCGTTGAGGACCACGGAGATCCCGCTGGCCCCGGCCCTGAGCGAGGAGTACACGCGCCTGAGCTGCTCGGGGGACGGGGCGAGCGACGGAGGGGCCCTGCCGAACTCCTGCATGGGGATCAGGGTCGCGACCGCCGCCCCGAGGCGCTCGCTCAGCTCTACGAACTCGACGGCCTGATGGTAATTGAGCCTCGTCAGCGTCATCGAGGTGGTCACGGTTATGCCGGCTCCCCTCAGGTTCCCGATGGCGCGGAATCGCCGCGTCGAATGAGCCCTTTCCCCTTATGAGATCGTTCACGTCGGGCGTCGAGTCGTCGATGTTCACCTGGGCCTGCTCCAGCCCGGCCCTGGCCAGATCCTCCGCCATTCCCCGGTCCACCAGCAGTCCGTTGGTGCTCATCGCGACTGCCATGCCGTACTCCGATGCGTATCCCACGACTTCGGCCAGCCCCCGCCTTCCCAGAGCGTCGGCTCCCCTCCGAGCAGGTAAGCATGCTCACGCCCAGGTCCGCGAGCCCCTCGATGATGCGCATCCATCCGGGGCCCAGCTCCCCCCTCAGGGGCTCCCCGGCCGCCTCATAGCAGGTCAGGCACCTCAGATTGCACGCGCGCGTCAGGTAGATCGAGACCGAGATCGGCCTCCTCTCAGAGTACTTCCTCATAACGAACGCGTCCCCGGAGCCCCGCGAGGCCAGCAGATGCGCCAGGGGGCTGGCCGGGCAGTCCTCCACGAACGCCATCTCATCGCTCACCCCCCTCACGGGTCCGCTTCGCGCGCGCCCGCAATTTACGGTTTAGCGGGATCGCGCCTCGCGCCCCCGGCGCGCATGTCCCTTTCAGCGCGCGCCGTTCACCTGAACCACGGAACCACATGGGATGATGCCCCGTCTGCGCGTCACAATTGCGGCCTGAACGGCTGATTATGAAGCCCGGTTGCCCGCCCACGGCTCAATTCCGGCGATTCTTTACGCATGGGAGCTGCGTACTGGCGCATCAGATGGGGAGTCGATGTCCCCGGGGCGTCTGAGCGGAAGATCTGGCGAAGGTGAAATGGAGGAACATCCATATGAGTGCGGACGCGCGTGCGCATGCCCGCCCCGGGACGGCGCCCGGGAAAAACGGTCGGCAAATCGCGCTGAAAACTGGATCCGGCGCACGCGGTCTCCCGGGAACCTTACGGGCTGGGCACCGCGCGGGAGGGAATCCGGGTGAGCTATCGGCATCCGTGGGCAATGTCCGCGTCGATAGAACTCGAAGGGGGAGACCCTCTCCACGGGCCCCAGCGCCTCCAGCCTCCTCCGCTGCGCGTCCATTATCTCGAAGAACTCCCGGGGGATGCCGCTGATTGGGGAATAAATTCTAACAATTCTCCCTATTTTCTCCAGGTACTTCGATACACGCACCGCGAACTGCTCCCCGTAGGCCTCCCTGGTGTACTCGGCCGCGAGCACGCTGGAGAAGAGCCGGCGGAGGTCCTCGTACCTGGGCAGGAGGCCTATGGGCGTCCTCAAGGGCTCGACCTCATCATGCACGCGGAGCTCCATCCAGGCCAGCCAGACCCTCTTATCACTCTTCGAGTTCAGGTAGCGCCCGTCGGGGCCCCTCAGGAAGTAGTTGACGCCGAATATCCTTGGGGGGCTGCCCCTCCTGCCGAACTCCAGATAGCGCGCTATGTATTCGCCCAGCGGGACCGAGAGGAAGTCAAGGATAGCCATGGGATTGAACTCCATCTCGCCCGATTTCCCCAGGACGGCGGCGGTCCTCTCCGACTCCAGCGACGCGGCTATCGTGACCACGCCGTGGCTCCAGTCGAACGACTCCAGCAGGGGCGGCGCGGTGTCGGGATCCCTGCTGCCGAAGATGATGCCATCGACCCTGACGCCGCGCGGATCGTCATATTTTGGATCCAGGTTCCTGAAGGACCTGAGCGGCACGGTGAACCTCGCGTTGGGGTGCGAAGGCGGCACTGGTTTCCCGCTCTGGTCCACCTTCCCCCTGTGCCACTCGCCCGAGAAGTTTATCCCGCTGTCCGGCACCGGGCCGTCCTTACCGTTCCAGTACACCCCGCCATCGCTCAGCATCAGCACGTTCGAGAATATCACCTCGCCGGGGCTCTCCAGGACCTCGTAGATCACCGGATCGTCGGCTGAGTTTATCCCCTCTATGATTCCGAACACGCCGGCCTCGGGGTTCACGGCCCTGACCTCGCCGTCCACCCACCTGAGGTACGCGAGGTCATCGCCCAGCAGCCTGCCCAACATGGCCGTGGAGGTCTTGCCGGACATGGAGGGGAAGGCGCCCGTGAAGTACGTGACGCGCCCGCCGGGCCCATCCACGCCCGCGAGGAACATGTGCTCGGAAAGCCAGCCCTCCCTCATCGCCCTCCTTATGGTGAGCCTCAGCGCCAGCTTCTTCAGCCCCATGCTGTTGCCGCCGTACTGGGTGTTCACGCTGTAGACGGTCTCCCCCTCCACATCTATGTAGATCCTGCGCTTCGAGATGTTCCTGCTCCTCCCCATCTCGTCCAGCTCGCCCTGGGAGTGGAGGAACTTCAGGTAGCGGACGCCCCCGCCCGCCCTCACGGCCTCGGAGTAGGCGCTCCTGTACAGGATGTTCTCGCTGTGCATGACGTACGCGGAATCCGTTATCTGGACCGCGAGCATGCTGAAGGGCGACCCGAGGGGCCCCAGCGAGTATATTCCCACGTACATCTGCCTCCCCCTCATCGATCCCTTGAGGAGCTCGGTGACCTCGCGGAGCCCGTCCTCCCTCGGCTTCGTCCTGACGAACGGCAGCTCCTCGCCGGGCCCCACGAGTATGGCGGTGTCGTCCCTGGCCCTGGCCTGGTCGAGCGGGCTGTCGAAGTGCAGGGTGTGTCCCGGCGTCCGCAGCCTCAGCTCCTCGCCCTTCCTGAGCGCCTCGCTCCTGATGTACTCCAGGTCCTCCGGGGATCCCGTGGAGACGAAGACGCTGTCGGGTCTGCACAGCTCGACTGCGCCCTCGACGAACGATATGAGGTCATCGTTCCCCGTGGCTGCCAGCAGCCTCCAGGCATTGGAGTCCCTCGGCATGCCGTTCAGCGTCGGATTCAACATCGCAGGCCCCTTTCCACGCCTTTTAAGGAATATTTCCATTATTTCGGGTTCACGCGCTGGTCAGATGAGGCGATGGCGAGGGCGCGGCGAACCCCGGAGATCACGGGGGTTGCTGCTCATAGTTCTAGGCAGGCCGCTCGCGAGGCTGGCGCCCATCGTCTACGATATTACGCGCCAGGGTCGCGCGGCAGCGGCAGCAGGAGCTCGTAGGGCACCCTCACCTCGATCTTCGCTGGCCGGCGCCCATCCGCGCTGACCACGGCCGCGGCGATCCTATCGCAGTACCCGCACTCCTCGCAGGACATCACCTCGCAGTCGTTCTCCGCGAAGAACTGGATCCAGTTACGGGGGAACCTAGAGTTCTCGATCCTCAGGCGCCCGAGCAGGTCCATCCAAGCGCGGTGCTCCTTCGCCCCCTCGCCCAGCCTGGGCGCGAGCGCGGCCACGAACCCGGCCATGTACTCCATGATGTCCAGGAGATTCCCGTCGTACCTCCCCTCGGAGTAGGCCCGGACGGCGCGGACTATCTTCTCGGTGCTCCACCTCCTGCTCGATATCTTGAACCTGTCTATGCCTATCCTCTCGTAGGCGCCCAGGTCCTCGGGCCTTATCCACCTGGACCTGATCAGGTTGGCCGGATCCGCCGCCATGGCGGCGGCGCACTGCAGGAAGGGGTAGCCAATGGATCCCGGCGGCATCCTCCCGTCCTCCCTCGTGGCCTCCCCCATCAGGTTGATGTGGACCTCGAAGAAGGGGCAGCCCCAGAGGCACACGTCAGTCGCTATGAGCTCGAGCCTCGCCCCCTCCCTCCTCGCGACCCTCGCCGCCTCCTCGAGGAACCTGAAGCTCCTGTTCCTGCTCTGGTGCACTATGATAGCGTCCGCGCCCATGGCGGCCAGCCTCTCGATCTCCCTGAGGTACGTGACCCTAGCGAACGAGGACACCGCCACCTCGGCGCCCGGGTGCTCGCGCTTGATGCGCTCCAGGATCAGCGGATTGGCCACTATGAACCCGTCGATCCCCATCCCGATGAGCCCCTCCACCTCCGAGTCAAGCCTCCTCCAGAACGATTCCCTGTACTCGTTCCCGCCCAGGTTGACCGAATTCATGGCGTAGAGGAACTTGATGCCGGCCGAGTGCGCGGCCGAGACGTGATCCCTCAGGCGCCCCTCATCGACGCTCGGCAGGGCCGAGGGGGACCGGCCGTGCCCCGTGAGCGACTTCGCGTGGCTCCCGAAGATGTACCTCACGGGATATCCCCTCACGGCGTCTATCAGTGAGTCATCGAAGTTCGTGCCTACGACCAGCTCCACACGTCATCCATAGGGCGCGAATTCTTAAGCGTTGCAGGGCGCGTCCCGGCCAGGCTCAGGAAAAATAATTACCAATGGATTCTTGTTATAGAATGCGTAGTTACGACATTAGAATTTCACTATGAGAAATGATTGCAATCAATGAAATCAGGATTCGCCGATGCATCCCTTGACTAAAACGCCCGTTTATGGCCGGATCCCGGGGATGTGGACTAAAAGGTAACTCTGGGGTATTTTTGTCAGCAATATCTGACGAAACCGGTATCAGAATTATGTCAATCAGGATTCATTCGAGAAATTTATATCTAATTAACCAACTTCTCAATCCGGTACTATATATTTCTATAATAGTTTATAATGCAATTTTACATTAATATACTTCGATTGAGCGGCATCGCTCGGCCCATGCCCGGTCCTCTCGGCCACCTAGGGATACCTCGCGGTGACTATCCCGTTGTCTACCACATACGCCTTCCTGGGGTACTGCCGCCTGTTCCTCGCGGAGCGCGGGAGAAAGCTGGAGGAAGGCCTGGGATTAGTAAAAGTAATTGCCGGATAATTGAATTGGTGACGGATTAAAAAATGTTCAGGGGAAGGCGCCGATTAACCGCCCCATGAGTAGCCGCTCGTCGCCGTCGCGTTTGGGGCCACGGCTTGATCGGTTATGTTGGTCTCGCTGCCCAGGAATATCCATGGTACCGGCTTGATGAACTGCACGTTAACTATGTAGTCGTCGCCCGGTATCCAGACGTCGGGGAACTTGTAGGAGCCGCCGACCAGCACGCCGTTGGGTTCCTGAGTGTACCCGAGCCACGTCCAGCTGGTCCAGCCGTTCGGCATCCTCACCACCGTTATTATGGGTTGCGTGAACGTGTACTGCGGCGACACCTGGCCATCCACGGCATATGCATATGCATATATGGGCTCCGCGGCGTACGTGCCCGCGGATCCGGCAAGGGCCGACGGCAGCCCCACGTCGACGACCTTGTAGTCTATTATTGAGAACGTGTAGAAGGTGAGGTTCTGCCCGTTGAACGTGACCTTGGTTCCAGGCATTATGACAGCTATTATGTTGCCGAGCCTCACCGTGCCGCCGGCGGATGAATTGATGTTGACGGAGGCGGAGGCGACCGGTATCAGCTCGGGCGTGGGCGCCATCGACGTCGTCGACGCCGGCGGGGCGTATGTGGAGCTGGGAGCCGGCGACGGATGCTCGGACATCGATAGGTAGAGCGCTCCGACGCCAGCGGCTACAGCGACGACGACCACAAGCGCTACTATTCCCCATCTCATCGTTAACCCCATAAGAAATTCTATGAAATAAGAATTCCCATAAAATCATCGACTCCGTTACCTCAAGCCTATCGATGAACCTAAATCCGGGGGAGCCCTCCGCCCGATTCGCAGTGACCACGAATCTCATACAGATCAGGAGGGGCCCTCGCTGAGGCGAGCCGCTAAGTCCCTGAGCTCCATCAGCAGGAGCCACGCCCCGATATGTAGGTGGATGCAGGGGCTCGGTCCCGCCCTGGATCCATCGGCGCGGATCCTGGGGACGTGCATAGCGTATTCGTGGATGAGACGACGGCGAATGTGTGAGGGACCTCCGCCCTGATCTGGATCGCCTTCGAGCCGGACCTGCGCGCCATGCCGGACTTCCACGTAGTCTGCGCGGGAACTCGATCGATGCATACCTGTTCATCGGGAGGCCCGTCCGCAGGTGCGGCGGGGTCCCGATCTACGCCGATTGTGCGGGATGGTGCGCGGACGGAGTGGATCTTTAACTCGGCGATGGAATCCGCCTGGCGCCGGTCGGATTTCCTCAGCGATCCTCCTCACCTCACCGGCGCCGGCCTGCGCTCCGGTTCGCCAGAATCCAGCAGCCAGGCCCAGAGGGGGACGTAGCGCACCTCCAGGTCGCCGATGAGCTCGCGGCCCCAGTGATCCCAGGTGATGACCAGAGATTCCCTGCACCCGAGCTCCGCGGACGCCGCCTCCAGCGCCTCGATCTCCCTGTCCCTGATTTCCGACCTACTGACCGCGTGCGTGACCTGCACGAGCTGGCGGACTCTCCCCCTGTCGACGATCACGAAGTCCACCTCGCGGCCCTCGCGCCTCCCGTACTCCCTCCAATACCTGAGCTCGAACCCCCTCCTGGACAGCTCGACCGCCACGGCGTTCTCCATGGGAACTCCCATCCTCTCGGCCACCTCGGGATACCTCGCGGTGACTATCCCGTTGTCGACCACATACGCCTTCCTGGGGTACTGCCGCCTGTTCCTCACGGAGCGCGAGTGGATCTCCGAGAGGATCTCCGAGAGCAGCACCAGGTAGGACTGCCTCGCGCATTCGAGGTACTTCAGGAGTGTCGCCTTGCTGCACCCGATTCCGGTGGACCTCACGTGGTTGCACAGTTTGGACGCGCTGAGGGGGCCGGCGGGGGAGGAGATTATCGATGAGAGCGCGACGTCTAGCAGATCGGGGTCCAGCCCGCACCTGTCGACGAGGTCCCTGTAGAATATCGCATCGTAGTGCGCCAGGAGCACGCGCCTCCTCTCCTCCGGGTCCTCGGTGAGAGTCGCCCTGGGATAGCCGCCGAACCTCAGATATTCCTCCAGCGCGCCTAGGATCCGACCCCTCTCATCCAGATGCGACGTCGCGTCGATGTCGCGCGCTTCCGCCTCGAGCCCCCTCGCCCTGAGGAACTCGCGGAAGCTGAAGGGGAAGATCTCATAGCTGACGCTCCTGCCGCGCAGCGCGTCGGCGATCTCCGCGCTCGTCATCTTGGAGGTGGATCCCGCGACGTAGATCCTGTACCCGCCCGAGTCGTGCATCCTCCTCACCCATCTGTCCCAGTCCCTGACGAGCTGCACCTCGTCGAGGAGGAGATAGATGGGGAATCTCCCGTCCGGCTTGAGCGCGCCGTAGTATACCTTCATCAAGTCCTCCAGGTCGCGCGCGTCCAGTCCCCTGAGCCTCTCGTGCTCAAAGTTGACGTAGAGGATGTTCCCGCGCGGTATCCCGGCCGCCTCGAGCTCCCTCCATCAATACCAGCTGGAACACGCGGTAGGTCTTCCCGGCCTGCCTCGGGCCGGCCACTGCGACTATGTATGTGGGGGACAGCGGCAGCTTCAGCTCGCGCTCCACGGATGCCGGCGGCCTCCATGCCCTCCACTCGGCGATCACCCGGGCGAAGTCCTCCTCGCGCAAAGTCGTTCTGCTTATAGAACAACTTTGCTATAAAATTGTTCCATATCAGGAACAACTTTGTGGCGTCGGGCGGCAGGCTCGGCCGTCGCGAGCCCTTCATCGATCGTTCGGGGCTCGAGGAGTTACCCCGGATCGCCGCTGAATGGAGCGCCGCAACGCATAAGCCGCGCCCGCGGGCGCAATCAACGTGCTCTCCCTCCTCGTGCTCCTCGCCGGCATCGCGCTGACGTTCGCGGCGAGCCTGCTCTTCACCGAGGCCGCCGAGAGGCTCGGAGAGGAGATGGATCTGGGATCGTCCTTCCTAGGGTCCGTCTTGTCCCCGCTGTTCACGTCGACGCCCGAGTTGGCGGTGCTGCTGATCTCGGTGCTCCTCTACGGGCGGGAGGGAGGTGATGTAGGAGCCGGCACGGTCCTGGGCGAGCCGTTCACAATCGCGACCCTTTCGATACCCGCCGTCCTGCTGGCGGCCGCGATCGGATCCGCACTGGGCAGGAGGGGACGGGGCATGGAGGTGGACAGGGAGCTCTCGGTGCCGTACGCGTTCTTCGCGATCCTGTATCCGCTGGTCCTCCTCCCCGCGGCGCTCGCGGCCTCCAGGATCCCCGTGGCGGCGGCGCTCGCGGCCTCGTACATCGCGTACGCGTACGCGATGTCAAGGAGGAGTGGATCCCCCGTGGAGGCGGAGGGCCCGACGATTATTGAGAGGGCGCTGGGCGGGTCGCGCGCAGCAGTGGCCATCCAGCTCGCGGCGTCCGTTCCCCTGCTGCTCGCGGGATCTTACGTCATGGTGGGATCCGCGGTCGACATTTCGCGGGCGCTCGGGATCCCGGCAATCTCGCTCTCGATAATCATTATACCGCTCGCGACGGCCCTCCCCGAGACGCTCTCATCGCTCATCTGGGCGTTCAGGGGCAGGGACACCCTGGCGGTCGGCGCCCTGATCGGCGAATCCGTGATGTTCTCCACGGTGTACCCGGCGCTCGGGATCCTGCTGACGGGCTGGAGGCTGAACTCCGCGGCGATTTTGAGCGTGGCCGCGACCGAGCTGGCCTCGATAATCGTCCTGTGGCAGGTGCGCTCGGGCAGGCTCGGCCGGGTCGCGGCCGTCGGCATCGCGCTGTACGCGGCGTACGCGCTCGCCGTAGGCATCGCCGCATGAGATCCGCCGTGAAGGGGGATCGGATAAGCCCGCACCGCTCGGTGATGGCCGGAACTCGTCGAGGGGTCCCGGGACCCTCACGCGTGATTCGTAGCCCGTCGCGTGGGTTCGCGCCGGCCAGCCTCCCGGCCTCCAGGGCATCGCTGAGATCGCGCGCTATCTCCATTGTGGCGCTGTTTATCGCGGTGCCATCGATCATCCACCTCGCCTCCAGGAACAGGTGCGGATCTAACACCATCCTGCCGCGCCCCTCCATCTCCATGGTGGACGCGCCCACATCGTACCGGGGATCGACTACGCGGCTGGGTCCGGCGCGACGGAGACCGCGGCCACCGCGTAGGCGTAGAAGCCCCGAAGCTGTACGAGGTTCCACCCGGAACCTATCCCGGCCTGGCGCACTTCCCTGGGCTTCGGCGAGCACCCTATCCAGGGTTCCCTCGCTCTCCCGAAGTTCCTCCGATCGCAGAGGTGGCGCCGAGTTCCCCCGTCCTCCTGAGGGCCTCCCCGATGAGCTCGCCTATCACGCGCGCGGATGGGCGGCGCCACGATATGGGCTAGCCCCCGCGCTCGGGCGCTGCATGCGACGCCCACTCAGGAGAGGGGGCTTGCCCCTGACGGCCGAGGCCGCGGCCCCCGCCGCCACCAGCGCCGCCATGGACAAGTACACGATCCTGAGACCCGCGACGAACACGCGCGGCGATACGGATGACGGGGATCCCAGGCCCGTGAACACGTACAGGAGCGTAGTCCTGGGTATGAGGAGCGCCGCCAGCGATCCGGCTATCGCCAGGCTCAGCGCCTGCCCTATCACCCTCATCGCGCTCAGGGTAGCATTGGCCGTGCCCAGCCTGTCCGCCGGGGAGGAGCGCATGACGGCCGCCGTGTTGGGGGACGAGAAGAGCCCCATCCCGACGCCCACGAGCAGCGCCCTCAGCGCGACGTCGATCGCGCTGGCGGAGGTGCCCAGGAGGGACATCGAGGCGACGCCGGCCGCTATGAGGACCATCCCCCCGGTGGCCAGCCCCCTCGACCCTATCCTGTCCGAGAGGCGTCCGCTGATGGGCGCGAGCACCACCATCGAGAGGAATATCGCCATGAGGACGTCGGAGGCGCGCTGCGGCGGGAAGCCCAGGATCCTCTCCATGTAATAGGACAGGAAGAACGGGAGGAAGTAGAAGCCCGCGTAGTTCAGCAGCGCGGCCGCGTTGCCGGCCGCGAACCCGGAATTGGAGAACATGGAGATGTCCAGCAGCGCGTCCCTCCCGGCGCGGGCCTCCACCGCGACGAACGCGGCTACGAGGGCGGCGCCCGCCGCGAGCGCCGCGGACGAGGCGGGATCCCATCCGGTGAAGGAGCCCTCGGTGATGCCGGCCATCAGGAGGAACAGGCCCGGCGCGGAGAGCGCCGCCCCCGCCGGATCGAAGCGGACCCTCGCCGCCCCGCTCCCGCCATCCCTCGCCGGCTCCCTGAGCGCGACCAGTGAGGCCACGAGGCCCGCGGCGGCCGCCGGGAGGGTGACGAAGAACACCCAGCGCCACGACGCGAGGCCCAGCAGCTCCGGGCGGCTCACTATGAGCCCCCCGATGATGGGCCCGGCGACCGTCCCCACGTAAACGGCCATCGTGTAGTAGCCGAACGCCCTCCCCCTCTGCCAGGGCGGATAGACCTCGGATATCAGGGCCCCGGAGTTCGCCATTATCATCGCGCCGCCGATCCCCTGGATTATCCTCCAGGCGTCGAGCTCCAGGCCGTTCGCCGATAGCCCGCTCATGGCGGTCCCGACCGAGAAGATCGCGAATCCGATCGCCATCAGATCCCTCCTGCCCCTCAGATCCCCGAGCCTCCCGAACGGCAGGAGGCCGGCCGCCACCGCCGAAAGGTAGCCGAGCGGCACCCAGAGCGCGTCCACGTAGCCGGCCCTCACCCCCTCCGCTATGTATGGAAGGGAGACGCTGACTATCGTCGAGTCGATCGGGGTGAGAAGCGCGGCGAGCGCGACTATGAATGTCACGAGGCGGAGGTAATCCCTCGGGTAGCGCCAGGGGCGCGACGACATGCAGGGTCGTTTGAACGCACAGCTATTACGCGTTTATTCTACGATAGGCGAAAATTTGTTCGCCCAAAAATAAACTTATATCAGGGTGCGATATATCAGGGTGCGGCCGCGTCATGCTCGTGCGAGTTCCGCGCATGCGAATGCGGGCTCCCGGCCCGCATCATGTAAATATGTCCGCATTCCACGAACCATCAATGGACATAGCAGAGATCCTTATGGCGGAGCACTCCTCGATACGGGTTTGGAGCCTCAGGAGGGATGGCGCGGAGGAGTGGTTCCCCGGCCTCAACTCGTTCGTTGTTGAGATGCACGCTGGGGACCTGGAGGACGACCTGCTGTTCCCGGCCCTCAGGAAGGCCAAGGCGAATGACGAGGATTTCCTGTTCAACCTGACGAGGATAGCTAACGATCACCGGCTGATAGCAACGCTGGGCTCGAACATGTTGAGGTGGCTGGCGGATGGGGAGATGGACCTCTTCCGCGCCAGGCTGGACACCTACTTCAAGGTGGTGACGTACCATAACTCGACGGAGGAGGTGCAGGTCTTCCCAGCGCTCCGCTCACTGGATCCCGGCATCAGGTGCGGGCTGGCGGCTGAGGCCATCGAAAGGATGCGCTCCAGGCCGGACGCGTACTGGAGGTACTCCGGGATCTCTAGGGAATTCCTCGAGTACTCGGCCGGGATCCCGTGTCCCTGAGCCCCGTTAGCACGGCATTCGAGGCGGAAGATCGCCACCAGTTATTTAATTCGGGGTTCATCCGTCCACCGGGGGTGATGGACGCGAGGGCGCGCGCCGAGCTGAGGGAGCTGGTGCTCCTGCACCTCGAGAAATATGGCCCCGACTGCAGGTGGATGCTCGCCAGAAGGCTGATGGGCGCGTCCGGCTCTGACCCCCTCCCCGCCCTGAAGGGCGAGATTGATTCCGTCTGCGACGAGCTCGTGTCGGAGGGCCTCGTGGAGGTGAGGTCGGTCGCGATCAAGAGGGGTCCGACCTCGTCCATCAAGCCGTGGCTGAAGAACAGGGCGAGGGAGGGGAAAGCGAAGCGTCCCCGCTGCTTCCTCACGGTCAGGGGCCGGAGGGCGGCGGCAGCGATTCGCGCGCGGCTGGCCGACGGACGCCATCCGCGGGGACCGCCGAGGCGGGAGAATGCGGTGACATCACGTCCACGACGTGGAATCGGAGTCGAGCTATGGATCGATTATCCCGGCACCGTGCACCAGGTTCCCATCACGCAGAGCCCCGGTCCCCCAGCAGCTTCAGGGGATCCGCGCGGCGCTCCGCGCTCCGCCGAGCGCCGATGATAGGAGCCCGCCGTACTTGAAGCCGCTGTCCGGCATGACCACCGCGATCGTGCCCTTCAGATCCAACTTCGTGACGGCGGCCAGGACGGCCCCGGAGCTGGGCCCCACGAGTATCCCATCCGACCGAGCGACCGACCTGACGCCGTCCATGGCCTCCTCCGGGGACACGTCCACGATCCCGTCGAGCGACGCGAAGCGCAGCCACTTCATGCCGGTCTCGGCGCGCCTCATGCCGGGTATGCTGGTCCCCGGGGCCGGCTGCACGCCGATGGTCCTGACGGAATCCCCCAGCACCGATTTGAAGTAAAACGATATCGCGCTCATGTGGCCGGAGGTGCCCAACGCCCCAACGATGTAATCCGGCCTCCTCCCGGCCGCCTCCAGTTGCTCCCGGAGCTCGCGCGCGGTGTACTTGAGGTGGACCTTGAAGTTCGCGTCGTTCTCGAACTGGTTCAGAACGACCGCCCCATCCCTGGCGGCCTCGCCCATCACCCTGCCCAGCATCCGCACGGTGAGCGGCTCGGGCCCCCGCACTATCTCAGCGCCCATCGCGGAGAAATATGCGTCGACCCCCTCCGCCGCTGTGCTCGGCAGGTATATCCTGCACGAGATCCCCATGACCCCGGAGAGGGCCGATAGCGCCAGCCCGGTGTTGGCGGAGCTCGCCTCGTAGATCGCGCCGCCCAGGCAGCCGCGGCGCGCTGCGTCGGCCACCATCGCCCATGCGGTCCGATCCTTCACGCTGAGGCTGAACGGGTTGTACCACTCCAGCTTGGCCCACACCTCGCGTCCGGCGCCCGAGCCGAACCTCAGCCTCACCAGCGGGGTCGGCCAGTCGCCGAGCATGAGGTCCAGGGTGCTCGAGTAGACCCTGCGCCCCGCGCTCCCCGGCGAGCCCAGCAGCTCCGACAGTGGGACGTCGACGGTGGGCTCCTCGCCGCGGATGGATATCGAGAAAGATCCCTCATCCAGGATCCTCCCCTCCCGGGCCGCCCTCAGCGGATCCTCGCCTACCACCTCGAACTCGCCATCGTCCACCAGGACCGTCGGCGCCCTCACGGCATGCGCCAGCTCCAGCGCCTCGAGGAGCGCGAAGCCGCGCAGCAGGGTGCCGGTGCCCGAATGGACGATGAGCGGCTCGGTCACGCGCCCGGTCCTCATCAGGGCCGAGTACCTGCCGAGCACGGACTCCAGGGCCAACCTGACGGGCCTCCGGAGGCCGTCGATCTCCATCAGTTCCGCCCTCACGGAGCAGCGATGCGCCGGCAAATATATAATGTTATTGTAATTTCTACATTTACGTCGGCCGGTTGACGGCGCCGCATCGCCATCATTTGGCGCCGGAGATTAAACGGGATTCCTCCCCCTGAGGGCCTGGATCCTCATCCCATGATGTCGAAGGGCCCTATATGTTAGATTGCGCTCTGATCGAAACAATTTAATAATATTGACTACGCGGGGCGCCCGAGGCATATGAAAACGGCCGATCTGCTGGCGAGGCAGGAGAGAATACCTATCTGGGCGCTCCCGCCGTCGTTCCTCCTGATAATAGGGGCCAGCTACCTCTTCACCTTCTACGACCTCTTCGCGATGAACGTCACGTTCGCGCAGACCGCGCTATCGCTGGGATGGGCCGAATCCCCCACGAGCCCTGCATTGGCCTCGCTCGAGTCGATCCCGGTCCTGGCGTACATAGTGGCCTACATGGTGGGGGCCCTCGGGATAAGCCCGCTCTCGGATCGCTTCGGGAGGAGGACGATTCTGAGCGCGGCCCTCATCGTGGCGGGCCTGGGCAGCCTGGCGAACGGATTCGCCGGAAGCTACGCGGAGTTCGTCCTCGCGAGGACCGTCACCGGCCTCGGAATAGGCGCGGACTTCGCCGTATCGGCCACGTATGTGAGCGAGCTCGTCCCCGCGCTCAGGAGGGGACGGTACGCGTCGGCCCTCTACATCACCGGGGCGATCGGCGTCGTGGCCTCCACCTGGATCTCGCTCCTCCTGGCGACGCCGCCCGCGCCGTTTCCCCGCGGGGTCCCGTTCGCCCTGGGATCCTCCGGCTGGTTCGCCGCGAACGGGTGGCGCGTCGTCTACTGGATCGGCGGATCGCTCGCGATCCTGGGAGCGGCCCTCAGGCTGGTGCTCCCGGAGTCGACCAGGTGGCTGCTCATGAGGGGGAGAATCGAGGAGGCCGAGCGCGTGGTCGCGGCTATGGAGGCCAGGGCCCTCAGGAGGCTCGGCGCCCTCCCGCAGCCGCGGGCGCTGCGGGCACCCGCGGAGGGGGCGCCGCGCGTCCCCTACTCGGCGATCCTCGGCGACCGCGCGTACTCCAGGAGGTTCGCGCTCCTCCTATTATTCTGGGCGCTGACCTACGTCACGGTGTACGTAGGCGTGGCGGGGCTCTCGGCGGTCCTGGGCGCAATAGGGTTCGGATTCCCCGTCAACGAGATGCTCGTGGCGGTCGGCTCCACCGGCGACGTGGCCGCGATGGCCCTGGCCGCCATCGTTGCGGACCGCTGGGACAGGAGGCGCTGGGTGGCGGTCTCCGCGGCCATCTCTCTGGCCGGGATCGCGCTGCTGGGCCCGGCCGCCGGCGATTTGGCGCTCGCCCTCCTGGGCTCGTTCGTCTACTTCATCGGGTTCAACATGGTGATGCCGATAGCCTTCACGCTCACGGCGGAGTCCTTCCCGACGAGGGCCCGCGCGAGCGGCTTCGCCCTCTCGGAGGGCCTGGGTCACGTGGGCGGCGCCCTCTCTATGTTCGCCGCGTCCGCGATACTCGCGGCGACCGCGGACCCCCTGATGGCCCTCCTGGCCGTGACGTCGTTCCAGGTGATCGCCGCGGCGCTGATACAGCTCGCGCCCAGGACCACGGCGAGGGTGCTGGAGGACATATCTCCGTAGGACGGCTGCCCGGGCCGCCCATCGATCGCATTCCTCCCTAATGTGACACTGTCACCGGCTACCTCGACCCGTGACGGCCGTACGCCCCGGGGCAGCCATCCTCGGATTCGGGGGCCATCGCGCGCCGTCGGGCGCGATCCCGCACCGGGAGCCACCGGCCGGGATGAGGGGAGCCGCCGCGCTAGTGCTCGTCCCAGTCCCCGAAGAACCTGTGATAGAGAGCCACGTTGGCGGACATTATCGCGCCGTACGCGATGAACGGTACCCAGAGCAGGCCGGGATCCATGAACGGGGACGCCGCGATGGTTCCCACCGAGGCGAACGCCAGCCTGAAGCCCTGGTTGAGCCCGGAGGTCCTCCCCCTCTCCTCCGGGGAGACCATCGACATCATTCCGGACGTCTGGACCGGTATGGCCATGACCCTCAGCGCCGGATAAATCAGGTATATGGCCAGCGAGACGTATAGGATCCTGACGAACGGGAATACGGCGAGGAGGACGACCGTGCTCCCCCTCGTCAATGCTATCGACTTCACGAACCCCAGCCTCCTCTCCAGGAGAGGCGCGGACAGCATCACGAAGACCGCGATCACGGACGAGAGCGAGGAATAGAATCCCATCGCGTCCCTGGGTATATCGTAGAGCATGATGAGTATCGGGATCATGAAGGGGGTGACGAGGCCGCTGCTCAGGCCGTTCAGGATCCCCGTGATCGAGAACTTAGCCGCTATCTTGCTGCTCTGGCTCCTCATCCTGGCGGCCCTCGCCCTTACGTCCGGCGCGTCGAGGATTATTATCATGCCGAGGGCCGCCGCGCCCAGGACCGTCGCGAGCAGGAGCCCGGCGGCGTAGCTCAGAATGCCCCCCATCAGGAGCCCGGCCGTGGACGCCAGCGTGGACGCGAAGTTCAGCCACGCTATGTACTTGGTCCTCTCGCCGCGCGAGGTCAGATCCGCGAGTATCGCCGTCTGGACCGGCGCCACAGCGCCCCCCACTCCACCGGCGCCCATGGTGCCGGTGGCGCTTATCCCGCCGAGGATCGCGGCCGCGACGGCGGTGTACACGTCGATCCTCACGAGCAGGATGAGCGACGAGGCGACCATCAGCGCCGAGGCCACGTAGAGGGAGTTCCTCCTCCCCCAGAGGTCCGCGGCATACCCGAGGAGCACGGAGAACGCGGCAGTGGCGAGGGCCGCTCCCGCATAAATCGCGCCGAGCTCCTTGACCGGAAGGCCCAGCCCCTTAACGACTATGTATGGGTAGATTATGTACAGGATGCCGGCCGCCAGGCTCCTGAGGATCCTCATCGACGTGAGGGCCGCGAGCGGCCGACGGATCATGTGCCGCTCGCGATCCCTTAGTTCTGTGTATAATCGTATCGTATATAACGTAACTTATCCGCGTGAAACAATCCCCGTCCGCGAGGGCGGGGCTTCCCGCTTCATCGCTCCACATTACCCGTCGACAGACCACGCATCTGCGTCTGGCGTGCGCCTTTGATGCGAATGCTGGATCAACCAGCATGTATGCCTTCCCGCGCTTCTCGATCCGGCTCTCCTCCCTGACCTCGGCCCTGGCCATCCCCGCCCCGCACCCGCCCCGACCTCAGCGCCTCCACCTCCTCCCTGAGGCGCCTCACCTCCTCAGCTCCCTCACGCGCTGGTCGTCCGGCGCCGTGGGCTGCCTGGCGTACGGGCGCGCGCGGGCGGGCCCGGCCCTCGCCTCCGCCCCTACGTCCCCGGCCACGCCCCTCGCGACCTCGTCCCCGATCCCCTTCAGCTCCTCCACGTTCAGCTCCCTCATTATCTCCCTCCTGAACTCCTGCTCCGACCTCCTCAGGTTCCCCGCGAATTTCCCCAGCTCCCTCACCTGGCCGGGGATGTCCCTCTCCCCGCCGAGCAGCAGCATGGCCACGACTATCACTATCAGGGCGTCGGTGAGGCTCCCTCTCATGGCCCACCGGCGCTCCTACTTCCCGCTCCCCTTCTTCAGCTTCTCCAGCTGCCTGACCCACTCGTCCCTCTGGGCCGCGGGCGATGAAGACTGCTGGGGCGAGGCCGGGGACTCCTGCATCATTCTGCTGAGCTCCATCTCCGACTCCATTCTTCCCCTTCTTGTACTCCCCCGCGGCCCTGCCCAGGGAGTGAAACAGCTCAGGTATCTTGCTGGCGCCGGCGAACAGCACCACCGCCACTATGATCACGATCAACAGATCCGTGGCGCTCTCGAGCATCGTGCTATGGCACAGAATACTCATGCTTAAAGATGACGTTAACACACAGTCATACGCTATTTACCTCATATGTAAAATTGTATGGAATAATGCGATGGAGGATTGCGCTGAGGGCGCGCGAGCGCTGTTCTTCGCCGTCAGTCCATGGAAAGCACGAACGATGCCGCCCCGAGGGCTATCATGAAGATCCCCAGGATCCCCAGCGCGAGCCTGCCCGCCCTCGCCATGGAGCTCCAGTCGCGGACGCTGTGCACCACCCCCTTATATATCAACATGACTATCACGCTCTGGGCTACCCATGAGCCGAACCCGAATGTGAAGCCCACCAGGAACGCTAGGCCGGAGGATATCGCGGGCACGAGCGCGGCGGTCAGGACTAGTACTATCACAAAATCCCCTCCGAAGGCCGCGGCCAGCCCGTGGATCCATATCATCCTGTAGTCCGCCGTCCTCACGCCCTCCCCCGTCTCGTGACCGCCGAACACTAGATATGCGGCGACGCCAATCATTGTGGCGCCGACGATGATGTCCACGTAGGGATGCAGCGCTTCGATGTCCAGCAGCCCCATCAGCTGTCCCATGAGCGCGCTCATCAACGTCCAGACGAGCGTCAGTGCGCCCGCGAACACGGATACTGCGGCCATGACGCCGCGCACGTCCCTCTGCATGAGGCCGTACGAGACGGTTATGGGCCATGTATGCTCGTCCGGCTTTAGGCCGTGCACGATGCCCACGAGCAGCACGGCCAGCAACCAGAAGGGCCCGGCGGCGCCCACGACGGATCTAGCCATCGGCTCGAGGAACTCCGGCACGGACAGTATGGCGATCGCGACTGCGATCGCGACGGTCGCGCCCAGCGCCCAATCCTTTTTAGTGACCCTCATCATATTAGGTACATACTAACTTGTATATAAGAGTTTTGTACGAGCGATTGGCTCCGTTACCTTAAGCAGATCGATGAACCTAAATCCGAGGGGGTCCTCCGCCCGGTCCGCAATGATCCCCAACCCGGTACAGATCGGGAGGAGGACTCCCCTTCCGGTCATGGCCTACGCGGTTATCCCTATTTCTCGGGCCTCTCGCTGAGGAGGGCCGCCAGGGCCCTGAGGCTCATCGTCAGCAGGAGCCACGCCTCGATGTGGAGGTGGGCGCAGATGCTCGGTCCCACCCTCGGGTCCATCGGCGCCGACCCGAGGGAAGTGCGTCGCATATTCGTGGATGAGACGATGGTGGACCTGGGAGGGACCCCCGCGTGGATCTGGGTCGCCTTCGAGCCTGACCTCCATGCGATGCTCGACTTCCACGTGAGCTGGCGCGGGAATTCGATCGATGCCTATCTGTTCATCAGGAGGCTCGTCCGCAGGTACGGCGGGGTCCCCATCTGCACGGACGGCGCGGGATGGTGCGCGGACGCGTGCAGGTGGGCCGGCGCCGAGCGCGCGGTCCACGATCGCCCCCTGAGGAACCTGATGGAGCGCATGGTCCAGTACTTGAAGGACGGGACTGAGGCGTTCGACGACCCCTTCCCCGTCGGCGGGTGCGGGCCGAGGTCGTGGAGAGCGTTCGAGGGCGGGGGCCTGGGGAGGCCCCCACTAGTGTGGGAAGAGGAGGGGATGCCGCGGCGGCTGGACGGGCCGCGCCCGATCCTCTCGCTCGGGTAGGGGGTGGGCTTAAGGTAACGGAGCCAGCGATTCGTGCAAATTCACAAAAATTAAAACTTTAAATATAAGTTAGGGTAGCCTAATCGCGATGGCGCGTGGCGCGCTCAGGGTCGCCGTCGCTGGTATTCCGAACAGCGGCAAGTCTACCCTGGTGAGCGCGCTGAGCGGCCTCTCGATCAGGACCGCCAACTATCCCGGGACAACGGTGTCCATACAGGAGATCAGGATAAAGGAGGGGGGAAGGGAGATAATCTTGGTGGATCTGCCCGGCACCTACGGCCTGAGGAGCGATATGGCCGATGAAGCCGTGGCGGCGAGGGAGATCCTCTCGGGCAACTACGATGTCCTGCTGGTGGTCGGATCCGCGATGAGCCCCGAGCAGACGATGTACCTGCTACTGCAGGTGCTCGAGCTGGGGAGGCCCACCGTCCTGGTGTTGAACATGATGGATTTGGCCGGGAGACGCGGGGTGGCGCTCGACGCGGCGGCGCTCGAGAAGCGGCTCGGGATCCGCGTTCTCCCGATGTCGGCGGCGACCGGGATGGGGATCGGCGAGCTGAGGAGATTGCTCTCGGATCCGCAAGCCATCCCGAGGGGAAATGAAGCGGCAGTCGACTACGGCCCCCTGGAGAAGTACATAGACGAGGCCGCGCGGGCTCTGAGATCCTCGAGGGGCATCGCGATAGCGGCACTGACGGGCGCGCTGCGCCTCCCGGAGTTCGAGGCGGTCGAGGAGATCGCCCGGAGGGCTCGCTCCGAGGTCGGATCGCTCGAGGAGTTCATCACCGGGAAGAGGTGGAGGGCGGTGAGGGAGCTCGTGGCCGCGGCGTTCCCCGGGGCGCGGCGCACGCCCCTGGGGAGGCTGGACTCCGCGCTGCTTAATGCCGGGTTCGGGCCGATAGTATCGCTCATCGTGCTGTTCGCGCTGGCCGAGTCGATATTCATGGCCCTAGGGCCGGCGGTCGATTACATATCCGAGGCGCTCGGCTGGATCCCGGTGGGCGCGGCCGCCTCCCGGCTGGGGAACGCGCTGGCCGAGTCGCTGATCGTGGATGGGATCTGGAACGGCCTGACGACGCTGATCTCGTTCATACCATATGTGTTCGGGGTGGCGCTCCTGGTGGCGCTGATCGAGGACTCGGGCCTCATAGTCAGGCTCGCGCTGCCGCTCGAGAGGTGGCTGAGGGCCCTGGGGGTTCCCTCGAGGGGGCTGATCTACATGATGGCCGGGGCCGGATGCAATATACCGGCGATCGCCGCGACGGGTGCCATCCCGAGCTCCAGGGATAGGACTCTCACTGCACTCCTGATACCATATGTGCCGTGCACGCCGAGGCTCCTCATAATATCGCTGATAGCGACGGCCGTCATGCCGCAGTTGGTGGGGATAGCCGTCGCGCTCCCGTTCGCCGTCGCGCTCATAGCCGTGGCGATCTCCTCCAGGATCCTGGGCTCGACGTCGAGGGCCCTGGGAAAGCCATCGCCGTATGCGTACGAGCTGCCGCCGCTCGTGCTCCCGATCCACAGGGCGTTCCTGAAGAAGGTCTGGCACTATACGTATGAATTCATCAGACGGGCGGGCGTCCTCATCGTCGCGTTCGTGATAATAATGTGGTTCCTCTCGGTCAGCGGGCCGGCCGGGATCGTCGGCCCCGAGGCGCTGGGAAATCCCGGGCTGCTGAGAACCACGTGGTTAGGGGTCGCCGGAGGGTTATTCTCGCCGCTACTGAATCCGATCGGAATACCGTGGGAGATATCGGCCGCGCTGGCCTACGGATACATATTCAAGGAGGTGGTCCTGGGGGCGCTGGCCGTGCTCTACGGGTTGGGCGAGGGAGGCCTGACGCACGCCCTCGCCGGAGCCCTGAGCCTGCCGTCCGCGCTGGCGCTCATCGTGTTCACGACGTTCTATTCGCCGTGCGTGGCGACGATCGCCGCGGAGGCGAGGGCCGCGGGATGGCGCTTGACGGCCGTTAACACTGCACTGCAGTTCCTGCTGGCCACGGCCCTGGCGTATTCGACTTACTTCATCGCCGGGTGGTTCGCATGAAATCCATCAGGAGGGTGAACGATGTGCCGGAGGGCTCCTTGGTGGAGGTGGTTGCCGTGGGATCCGGAAGGCTCATGGATCTAGGGCTGAGCGCGGGCTCCAAGCTCATGGTGGTCTTCTCCGTGCCGCATGGCCCTGCGCTGGTCCAGATGGAGGACGGAAGGTACGTCGTGCTGGATTCCTCGGCGGCATCCGCGCTCGAGGTCGTCCCGCTCCGCGTCCCGCGGGGAGGCCGCAGGTGGCGCTGGAGGCGCGGAAATCCCGGCGCCACCCGCTTCCCAGGGGAAGGGATGTTGTGGTAAGGCTCTCCTCGCGAAATTTCATTCGCAGCGGAAGGATGCCGGAGCTCCACATCCGAATAATCGTCGCCCGCGGGGACGCTTTTTATCGAACCCCAAGCTCCGACCTGCCGTGCGCTCCAGGATCTTCGTGAGGGGGCTCGAGGTCCCCTGCAGGATAGGGGTATCCGAGGAGGAGAGGGCCCGGCCGAGGACGCTACTCGTCGACGTGGAGCTCGAGGTCGACATGGAGGGGGCGGCGACCTCAGACGACATATCCATGGCGCTCGACTACAGGAGGGTGAGGGATACCGTGATGGAGGTGGCCGGATCGCGCGAGTTCAGGCTCGTGGAGTCGTTCGCGCGCGAGTGCGCGATCGCGCTCTCCAACCTCGGGGGCGTCAGATCCCTCAGGATCAGGGTCGAGAAACCGCGCGCCATGCGCGGAGCCGCGGGGGCCGGGGTCGAGGTCGAGATGTGACGCGCGGTCCCGGGGGATCTCGCCGGAAATTCCGAGGCCCCCGATGGCGATCGTTCAGGATGGCAGGTTGCCCGCGCCCCGCGCGGCGCCACCGAAACTCTGATAAGCGGTTCTGGTCGACATTCGAAACGACGGGGTTGGCGCAGTCAGTGTTCGCGCCCGAGGGCGCCTGGGCCCGCGCGGCGGGCCCTGTGGGATGGCCCGCGGAGCGCGGCCCCGCGAGGCCCCGGTTGGCGGGTGATGCGCGATCGAGCCCGGCGGAACGAGTGAGGGATCCCAGCGGCTGGTGGGGGGCGGCGCCTCGCCCCCTGAGGGGACATCGTTGGCGCACACGTTCTGTGACGCGTGCAACCAGATACCGTTCTGCGGCGTGAGGGTCCACCTGAGGGAGGGGCGCATAGTCGGGATGGAGGGGTGGGAGGGGCACCCGAACAACAGGCTCTGCGCGAAGGCCTACGCGACGGTGCAGGAGGAGTACCACCCTGAGAGGCTCTTGTACCCGATGATCAGGGTCGGGCCGAAGGATTCCGCCCCCAGGTGGAGGACCGCGACGTGGGACGAGGCCCTCGACCTCATAGCTGGGAGGCTGAGGGAGGTGCGCGAGAAGTACGGGCCGGAGTCGGTCCTCTTCTACGTGGGGGATCCGAAGGAGCCGAGGCTGGCGGTCTCGAGGCTCGCGTCCGCGTTCGGGTCCCCGAACTTCGGCACCGAGAGCTCCACGTGCTCGAGGGCCGCGTCGCTCGCGTCGCAGCTGCTCTTCGGCCTCAGGGCGTGGGGAACCCCCCCATCGGAGCTGACGAGGGGCGTTGTCATATGGGCTATGAATCCCGCCTGGACTAACTCCCCGTCCCTGCGCAGGCTCATAGAGGCGAAGCGCCGCGGGGCCAAGTTCCTCGTGGTCGATCCCCGGAGGACCCCGACCTCCGAGAGGCTCGCCGACCTCCACCTGAGGCCGAGGCCGGGGACGGACGGGGCGCTGGCCCTGGGCATGATCAACGTCGTGATCAGGGAGGGCCTGTACGACGGGGAGTTCGTGGAGAGGTGGGTCCACGGGTTCGAGGAGCTCCGCGCCTACGCCTCCAGGTTCACGCCCGAGGAGGTTGAGAGGATCACGTGGGTTCCCGCCGGCGAGGTGGAGGAGGCGGCCGAGCTCCTGGCGGGCAGCAGGCCGGAGACGATACTCCTCGGCTACTCGACCCTCACGCACACGACGAACGGCGTCCAGAACGTCCGCGCGATACTGACGCTGATGGCGATCCTGGGGAACATCGACGTGCCCGGCGGCATCGTGATACCGACGCGCCCGCCCCTGCCCTACCTGGCGATGACCGACTACCCCCTGCGCGCGCCCGGGGACGTGCTCTCGATGGGCGTGGACTTCGCCCTCATGAGGAGGAAGGTGGAGCTCAGGGACAGGAGGGCGGACGCCGACCGCTTCCCGGTGTGGGCCGAGCTGGTCCCGGAGCAGATACAGGTGAACATGCTCCCGGAGTACGTGAGGGAGGGGAGGATAAGGGCGGCGCTCCTCTTCGGGGCGAACCTCACCATGTGGCCCCAGTACAGGGAGTACCAGGAGGCCATACGCTCCCTCGAGTTCGCGGCCGCGGTGGACTACTTCTACAGGCCGTGGACGCACGACTTCGTGGACGTCGTGCTCCCGGCGGCCACCATGTACGAGAGGGAGGAGCCCTTCGCGGTCTACCAGGTCCCGGGGGGATGGAGGATATACAGGAGGGAGAGGGTCCTGGAGCCCAGGGGAGAGGCCAGGCCGGACTGGTGGATAGCCTTCCAGATAGCGGTGAGGCTGGGGCTGGGGGACCTATTCTGGGGAGGGGACACGAGGGCCGCGATGGACTGGATCCTCAGGAGGTCGGTCGGGGTCGGGTACGATGAGATACCGGTGCCGGACGGCCTCCTCGTGCCCTCCCGGGAGGCCTTCAGGAAGTACGAGAGGGGGCTCCTGAGGGAGGACGGGAGGCCGGGGTTCCCCACCCCCACGGGCAAGGTGGAGGTCTGGTCCACTGTCCTCGAGAAATATGGGTTCGACCCCCTCCCCACCTACAGGGAGCCGGAGGAGTCCCCCCTGAGCAGGCCGGACCTCGCCGCGAGGTACCCCCTCGTGCTCATCACCGGCTCCAGGTCCCCCGTCTACACCCACAGCAAGCACAGGGAGCTGCCCTGGCTGAGGGAGATGGAGCCGGAGCCCCTCGCGAGGATCAGCCCCCGGGACGCGGCCGCGAGGGGGATAAGGGACGGGGATCCGGTGGTCGTGGAGACGCCCCACGGCTCGCTGAGGATGAGGGCCAGGGTCACCCACATGATGCCCCCCGGGGTCGTGGACGTCCCGCACGGGTGGGCGTCCGTCCCGGGGGCGAACGCCAACGACGCAACGCCCCGCTCCTTCGACCCCATATCCGGCTACCCGTCCCTCAAGGCGCTGCTCTGCGAGGTGAGGAGGGCTGAGCGAGGCGGGGCCCGCGTTCCTGGTGGACGCCGACGCGTGCTTCGCGTGCGGGGCGTGCGTGGCCGCGTGCAGGCTCGCCACCGGGGGCGACGCCTGGATCTGGGTCCTGCAGCTCGAGTCGGAGGAGGAGTCCAGGCCCGTCTGGATCCCGTACGTCTGCTCCCAGGTCGGCCCCCCCGCCTGCTCCTTCGAGGGGAGGCCCCCCTGCGAGCTCGCCTGCCCCTCGGGGGCCATATCGCGCTCCGGGCCGGGCGGGGCCCCGGAGGGGGCGATCCCCCTCCCCTCGCGCCGCCCCGGGGCCGGGGCCTACCTGAGGGGGCGCGTGCCCCGGGACGTGGCGCGCTCCCTGCCCGACCCGGCGTCGGTGATACCCAGGCGCGGGGGGCGCGAGCCCAGCCCTCAGCTTATGTAGTCCATGCGCCCCGGGCGCGTCTCGCTCGCCGACGCCTCGCTCTTCGACAGTTCCTCCATCATGGCCTTTATCGCCTTCTCCGCCTCCGCCGCCAGGGAGTCCAGCCTGGAGTAGTCCACCTCCACGCCGGAGAGCCTCGCCAGGGCCTTGAGGACCTCCTTGGAGCTCAGGGCGTCTATGTAGTAGCCGGCCGTCTCCCCGAGCAGGCATATGCCGTCCATGCCCTTCATGGAGGCCATTGCGAATATCAGGCCGTTCATGCCGTTTATCTCGCCGCCGTCCATTATCTTGACCCCGGCCTGCCTGAGCCTGTCCAGGAGCTCCGGCCTGGTAGCCGTGCCGTGGACCGCCCTCTCGGTCGGCTCCCTCCCCAGTATGTAAGCCGCCAGGGAGTACACCTCGACGACCCCGGCATCCCTGGCGACCTCCAGCGCGCTGTCGACGACCTCGTAGCTCGCCTCGTTGCTCTCGAGCTGGGAGGGCCCCGTGAAGAGCAGCAGCGACCTCGAGCCATGCTCGGCGTGGTATATCTGGAAGCGCGGCAGGTAGGCCACGCCGTTGCTCTGTATGTACACCTGGGGCGGGAACGCGGGGCTGTAGATCTCCGCCACGAGCTCTGCCTGTAGCTCCACTATCAGGTGATCCACCGCGAGCTTCCCCACCTGCCCGGCCCCGGGGACCGCCCCCACGAGCAGCTCGGCCCTGGGCACCCTCCTCGAGACGCCCCTGAGGATCGCACGCACGCGGCGAGTGGAAGGCCCCCGTTAATAAAGGGACGGCCTACTCCCCATCCCCCGCCCCCGGCTCCTCCAGGAGCCCCGCCAGCTCGCCGAACGCGAAGTCCACCAGGTCCTGCGCGGTCGCGCGCCCGAACGCGGCGATTATCGCGTTGCGCGTCACGCCGACGGTGAGCCCGCCCCTCGAGGGCAGCGTCACCACCACGTACCAGATCTTGCCGTGCTCCAGGTACTCGTGGTAGAGCGCGGAGTCCCTGAGGGACTCGCCGTAGAGCGCCAGGACCCCCACGTTGGGCAGGTCCACCTGGTCGAAGTATATGACCCTCGCGTCCTCCATGGACCCCTCGAAGTACCTCCGGAACTTCTCGTGGGAGAGGCGCGCCTCCACTATCATCTTGGGGCTCCCGTACAATATGCGCGACAGGTCGGAGGCGACCTCGTTGGCCAGCCCCTTCTTCGCGAGCACGAGGAGCAGCTGCTCCCCGCCCTCGAGCCTCAGGTGGAACGGCACCTCGATGGTCCTCACGGTCTTCACCAAGTCATCGCGCCTCCTGAAGACGAGGGGGCGGTCCTTCAGGACGGTCGCCGAGAGGAAGCCGGAGCCGTACTCGAGGCCCCTTATCTCCTCGACCAGAACCTGGCCCGTCTCCGCGTCCTCGCGCTCGAGCCTGAAGTCCCTGAGCTTGGGGACCAGGACGTCGGGCCTGAGGGGAGCCCTGAGCCTGAAGAGCTTGGCCGCCAGCACCATCGCTCGGGATGCCAAGGGGCCAGATATATGGGCGGCGCCTCGCCGGCCGCGCCCCGGGCGGAGCGGCTCCAGCTCCGGGTCCCTTCCGCCGTCGGCGATCTCGCGCGCGGCCCTCCGGGCGGCCGCGGGCCCGACGCTGAACCCGTAGTTCCCGAAGCCGTAGGCGTAGTACAGGTTCTCGTACCTCTGGCTCCAGCCGACGATCGGGAGGCCGTCGAGCGCGTAGTCCAGGTAGGCTCCCCACTGCCTGAGCACGTTCATGTAGGAGAAGCTGGGGAACAGCTTGACCGTCACAGTGGCGAGCCTCTCGAGGACCCTGAGGCTCTCGTCCACGCTGAATCCCTCGTTGTCGTAGCCCATGTCGTAGACCGAGGCGACGAACTCCTTCCTCAGGGTCTGCGTGAACCTGTAGCCCTTGCTGTCGACCGTGACCACGGGCCGGAACTGGTACTTGTAGGGCTCGGTGACGAGCGCGCCGGCCTGGGCCACCCTTATCGGGGGCACCGCGTCGCCGAGAGCCGCCGCGAGCCCCGCGCTCCTCGCGCCTGCCGCCACCACGTAGGCGTCGGCCTCCACCCTCCGCCCGCCCTCCAGGAGGGCCGCCCTCACCCTGGAGCCCGATGCGTTGAAGCCGACCACCCTGCTCTTGCGGCGGACGACCCCGCCCCTCGACCTGATCATCATTATGCCGCTGCTGACCAGCGGGAAGTACATCAGCTTGAAGTCGCTGAACGTGACGAACGCGCTGACGAAGGAGCCCTCGTCTATCCAGGGCATGAGCTCCTCCTTGACCTCCCTGGGGCTCATCTCCCTGGCCTCGGCCCCCGCGGCCCTCCAGTACTCGAAGTACTTGGAGAGCCTCGCGCGGTCCTGCTCGCTGAGCGCTATGGAGGCGTGGGGGACCTGCTCCCCCATGACCCCAGTTGGCATATTGAACTCCTCCTTCAGCACCCTGTCGATCTCCCTCGAGATCCCTATGCCCTCCATCGCGAGCCTGGCGAGCCTGGGATCCTTCTGCTGCACGCTCGAGACGCCTATCGACCTCCCGCTGGCCCCCGACTCGGGGTACGCCGCCTCCAGGACCTCTACCTCGACCCCCCTCCCGGAGAGCTCGCGGCCTATGCCCACGCCGATGACGCCCGCCCCTATTATCGCCACCCTCATGCGCTCAGACCTCCTCCAGGCTGCGCCTGGCGAACAGGCCCAGCGGGACGGGCTGGAGCGGCGACCTCACCCTGAACTGGATCTCGTCCATGCCGAACTCGATCCCCATCTTCTTCATCTCGCTCGCGAACACCCTCTGCACCAGGGAGAGGCACCCCCTGCCCTGGCAGAAGCCGGTGGTCGCGGTCGCCAGGCGCCTGTAGTTCTCGAACTCCAGCGCCTCGGGCCCGAACATCCTGATGGCCATCTGCAGGGATCTGATGAGGTCCTCCTGGGTCCTGTCCATGCACCTGCACACTATGGTCGGCTGCTCCCTCACGGAGCTCCTCCCCTCCGCCCCGGCCATCGGCGCTTCACCTCCACGCCCTTCACCTCGAACGCTATGGACTGGGGGACCAGGACGCCCACCATGACGGTGCCGAACTTCGGGCTCTTCATGACGGAGAAGACCTCCGCCTCGCCCAGCTGCCTCCCGGCCCTGTCGAATACCATCACGACCTCGCCCCTCTTGGGGATGGGCGTCAGCTCGTAGGGCAGCATCACGAGCGCGTAGTCCTCGTAGCCGGGCCTCCTGAGGCTCCTCCTCCCGAAGTGGTAATTGACTATGTTTATCGCGAGGCCCGGGCAGGCCTGGGCGCACAGCGTGCAGCCCGTGCACGCGTCCCAGTTGATCTCCGGCCGGTTTATCATGGTCTTCATCGTTATGGCGCCGGTCGGGCACACGTCCCTGCAGGGGGTGCACGGTATGTCCTCGAGGCAGTCTATTATCGGGAGGGCCACCCCCCTCTCGAGGACCTCCGGAGGGGGCAGCCTGCCCTCCCTGCGGAGGTCCTCCAGCGTCACGATGCCGGCCTCGATCCCGATGGTCCCCTCGACCTCCGACATCTCAGGCCGCCTCCTGTATCAGCACCTTGCTGACCCCCTCCTTGATCCTCCTGTAGTCGGGGCTCTCCCTGAAGAGGTCGAGCCACTCGATCGCCTTCCTCCGCTCCTCCGCCATGGCGTCCGTCCCCCTGCCGGCGCTGATCGCGGCCGATAGCCCTGCTATCCTGCCCTCCATCATCGCCGTGGAGGCCTCCTCTATCCCGCTCGCGTCGCCGGCGACGTACACCCCCCTGACGCTGGTCTCCATGTACTTGGTGCGGTAGGGCACGTACCCGCCGAGCTCCGGGACGAACTTTATCCTCGCGCCCATCTTGCTGAGGAGCTCGACGCTGGGGGACAGCCCGACCGCCATCCACACCCCATCCACCTTCAGCTCCTTCTCGGTCCCCTCGATGGGCCTGAAGGAGCGGTCCACCTGGTAGATCACCGCGGACTCGACGGCGCCGTCGCCGTAAGCCCCCTTTATCGTGTGCTCCATGAATATCGGTATCCTGAGCCTCCTGATCTTGGCTGCGTGAACCAGGTAGGCGGCCGTCTTGGGCAGTATGTCTATCACGGCCCTCACGTTTATCCCGGCCTGCCTGGCCTGGTAAGCCACTATCACGCCCACGTTCCCGGCCCCTATTATCAGGACGTCGTCCGCGGGCTTGATGCCGAAGACGTTCATGAGGGTCTGGGCCGCCCCGGCCCCCATGACCCCCGGCAGGTCGTTCCCGGGGAAGGCGAGGGTCCTCTCCATGGCGCCCGTGGCCACCAGGTACCTGCCGGCCCTTATGTACATGAGCTTGTACCTGCCGACGCCCTCGGCCCTGGCGGCGATCAGGACCCCCTCCGGCGGGTAGTACCCAATGACCTGGGTCGTCGTGTGGAGCTCCACGTTGGGGTACTCCCTGAGCATCGAGAGGAGGTTCCTCGCTATGTCCACGCCCCTCGTGCCGGCGAAGCTCTCCTTGGTGCCGAAGAACTTGTGGGTCTGCTTCACCAGCTGGCCCCCCGGATAGGGGGACTGGTCCAGCACGGCTATCCTCATGCCCGATGGCGCCGCCGCGAGCGCCGCCGAGAGGCCGGCGGGGCCCGCCCCGATGATCGCGAGGTCGTAGGAGAGCTCCTGCCTCTCGACCTTCAGCTCGCGCGCCGGGGTGGGGTACTCGGAGTCGTGGGGATCCTCCGACTCTATCACCATCCCGTCCTCGACCGGCAGTATGCAGGTCCTCACGTGCGGCACCCCGTCCACCCTCATCATGCACTGGGAGCACTTGCCTATCATGCAGAACGGCCCCCTCGGCCTGTGGAGGTAGCTGCTCCTCGTGAAGGCCAGGACGCCCGCCGCGTACAGCGCAGCCGCGACTGTCTCGTTGGGGTAGGCGGTCACGCTCCTGCCGTCGTAGCTGATGCTCAGGGGGGTCCCCCTGTCCCACGAGAGCACGGGGTGCTCCCAGATCCTCCTGTCCTGCATCGACTCACCCACGCCGCCCCCCGCCCCCGCCTGATAAAAAATTATTTGGCAATGGCACTCATCCACTATTCGATGAAATTACGCGGCATTATGCCTATATATATCATTGTTACTCAGCGGGCGTCGGCGCCCCGCGCCGCGGCGCCTGGCGAGGAACCTCTCGATCCCGTCCAGCCCCCTCGCTATCGAGTCCATGCTCGCGGCGAGGGATATCCTGACGTGGCCCTCTCCCGCCGCGCCGAACGCTATCCCGGGGACCACCGCGACCCTCTCCTCCTCCAGGAGGGCCCTGGCGAGGTCCGCCGACCCCATCCCCGCGTCTATCCTCGGGAAGATGTAGAAGGCGCCCCTGGGCCTCACGACGCTCACCCCCTCCATCGACGAGAGCCTGGAGTGGGCGTACTCCATCCTCCTCCTGACCTCCTCGACGTACCTCCTGGTGAAGTCCTGCGGGCCCCTGAGGGCCTCCAGGGCCGCGGCCTGGGATATGGAGCTGGGGCAGACCGCGTCGTACATCTGGAACTTGATCGCCTCCTCCACTATCGCCCTCGGCGCCACCATGTAGCCTATCCTCCACCCCGTCATGGCGTAGGTCTTCGAGAAGGAGTTCACGATTATCGTCCTCCCGAGCACCTCGGCGTCGAACGACGCCATGCTGACGAACTCCCCGTCGAAGACGAACCTCTCGTAGACCTCGTCCGATATTATCCAGAGGTCGCGCTCCTCCGCGAAGGACACCACCTCCTCGAGGACGCGCCTCCCGTAGACCGCGCCCGTTGGGTTGTTGGGGCTGTTGACCACGACCGCGCGGGTCCTCCCGTCGGCCGCCGCCCTGAGGGACTCCACGGTGGGCGCGAAGCCGTCCTCGGCGCGGGTCGGCACCTCGATGGCCCTGATGCCGAGTATCGAGGCGGCGCCCGCGTAGCCGACGAACGCGGGGGTGGGGACGAGGACGGAGTCGCCCTCATCCATCGTCGCGGCGAACGCCTCGAGCAGCGCCTGGCTGCCCCCCTGCGTGACCAGGACCTGATCCTCCCCGAAGCCCGCCCCGTACTCCCTGGCGTACCTCTCCGCTATCGCGCGGCGGAGCTCCGGCAGCCCCGCGTTGGGCGTGTAGTGGGTGAGGCCCCCCTCCATGGCCCTGCGGGCGGCCTCGCGGACGTTCTCCGGGGTCGCGGCGTCGGGCTCGCCCAGCGTCAGGTTCACGGCGTCGGGGTACCTGCGCGCCAGCTCGAAGAGCTCCCGCACGCCGGAGGGCCTGAGGCGCGAGAGCCTGCTGGAGGCCGAGACCATCGCCATCAGCCCGGGCCCCGGGGGTAGAAGCGCCCGCCCCTCCCAGCGATCTCGAGTATCAGCGGATCCGGCTCGTACTCGTCGGACCCCAGCAGCCCCTCGAGCCTCCTGAGGGCCGAGGCTATCGCGCCCGGCCCGTACTGGTCCGCGTACTCGAATATCCCCCTGGGGTAGTTCAGGCCCAGCCTCACGGCCTTGTCTATGTCGTCCCTGCTCGCGACCCCCTCCCTCAGCAGGTAGGCGGCCTCGTTCACGGCGGGGGCTATCAGCAGGACCGGGTCCACCGCCCCCGCCAGCGAGGGGTCCAGCTCGGGCTTCCTGAACTTGGCGCCCGGGTGCTCGTAGAAGCCCCTCCCGGACTTCACGCCGAGCCTGCCCGCGGCGCGGGCCTCGCCGAAGAGGCCGCAGGGCCTCATGCGGAACCCGCGGGCCACCATCGCGCGGATTATGTCGTCCAGGACGTCCATACCTATGTAGTCGGAGAGCTCGAAGGCCCCCATCGGCATGCCGAGGGAGTGGCGGGCGGCGGCGTCCACCTGCTCCATCCCGTAGATCCCCCTCTCGACCAGCGAGCACGCCGCGTTCAGGAACCTGGCCATTATCCTGTTGACTATGAAGCCCGGGACGTCCCTGTTCACGATGACCGGCTGCTTCCCGAGGGCCCTCGCCAGGTCGTACGCCACGCCCACGGCCGCGTCGCTCGTGTGGCTCCCGCGGACCACCTCGACCAGCTGCATTATCACGGGCGGGTTGAAGAAGTGCATCCCGACCACGCTGCCCCTCCTCCCCTCGGAGACCGACTCCGAGATCTCGGTTATGGGGAGGCTGCTGGTGTTCGTCGCCAGGACGGCCCCGGGGCGCGCGCTCCTGTCGAGCCTCGAGAATATGTCCCTCTTCACCTCCATGCGCTCGGGCGCCGCCTCTATCACGAAGTCCGCGCCCGACGCGCCCGACTCCAGGTCGAGCGTCGTGGATATGCGGGACATCACCTCGTCGGGGCTCCCTATGGTCCCCCTCTCCGCGAGCCTCTCCAGGCTCCACCTTATCCTGGAGAGGGCCCCGTCCAGGAACTCCTGCTTTATGTCGTAGAGGGTGACGGAGAACCCCCTGAGGGCCGCGACCTCTGCTATCCCGTGGCCCATCGTGCCCGCGCCCACGACGAATATCCTGCTGATGCCCGGCATAGCCCCGCACCCGACGTCAGGCGCCCCGATCGGGCGACTTATTAACGTCGCTGGCCCCGGGGGTCCCGCAGCCGGAGCCTATGAACTTTGATATCGCGGCCACGTCCTCCCTGGAGCACCCGCGCCTCTCCGCCTCCCCGTAGAGCTGCTCCGCCAGGGCCGTCAGGGGCACGAACGCGCCCGCCTCCTGGGCCACCGCCAATATGTAGCGGAGGTCCTTGTGCATCAGCTCCAGGGGGAACTGGGCGGGGAACTCGCCCCTCATCATGGGCCCGAGCTTCAGGTCGAAGTACGCGTTATGGTAGGGGCTCGCGCCCAGGACGTCGGCGAGCACGCGGCGGTCCAGCCCCACGCTGTCGGAGAACTCGAGGGCCTCCGCCAGGACCTCGGTCATGCCCGCCAATATCAGGTTGGCCGCGAGCTTGGCGTGGGTCCCGGACGGGATGGGGCCCGCGTAGATGGTCCTCCCGATCAGGGACAGGAGGGGCATCACCCCCTCGACGTCGCGCCGCTCGCCCGAGGCGAGGACGACTAACTTTCCCTCCTCCGCGGCCGGCGTGCTGCCGACAACCGGCGCGTCCACGAAGCGGCCTCCCCCGGACTCGACGATCGAGCGGATGCGGAGCGAGTCCTGGGGCAGTATGGTGCCCAGGTTCACGACGGTCCTCCTCCCCGCGGGCAGCCCCGACACGACCGAGAGGGTCGCGGGCGAGTCCCTCACCATCACGAAGACGACGTCCGCGGCCCCCAGCTCCCCCAGGTCCGCCGCGGCGACGGACCCCGGGATCCCCGAGGCCACCTCCCGCGCCCTGGAGGCCGTCCTGTCCCAGAGCAGGAGCTCGGCCCCCGATAGCGAGAGCCTCCTGGCGATCCTGGAGCCCATGAGCCCCAGCCCGGCGAAGCCCACCCTCATCGGCGCGGGGGCGCGCAGCCCCACCGTAATAAGGGTGCGCCGCGCGACGCGAGCGCCACAGCAATCATGATCGCCAGGGAGGCCGTGGAGCTGGCGGCCAGGCGGATCCCGAGCCGCCTCAGGTCCCTCGGATCCACCCTGCGCCCCCGGTGCCTGATCGCCAGGTACAGGGGGTCCGCGAACGCGAGCCCCAGGGGAGGGAGGCACGCCAGGGAGGCGGCGAGCCCGGCCGCCAGGGGGACGAGGCTGGCGGCGCGCGGGACCCCCCTGGAGGGCAGGGCCCCCTCCACGAGCAGCACGTTGAAGGCGGACAGCGACCCCCAGGCCGCGCAGAGCGGCGCGGCGTACGGGAGGGGGCTCCCCAGGATCCCGGAGAGGGCCGCGGACAGCGAGGCGAGCGACACGGCGCCCGCGGTCAGCCCCGCGGCCGACCTCCCGCGCCCGCCCAGCGATATGGCCAGGTACGCCGCGAACGCGGCCGCCGGGGGCGCGTACCAGGCGGCGAGCCGGGGGCCCTCCAGTGCGAGCGCGATCGCGTACGGCGAGAGCGCGAGCGCGAGGGCCGGGGGATCGGGGCGGGGGGACCTGGAGGAGGCGGACGCGTAGAGGCGCCCGTAGGAGGCGAGGGTCGCGGCGGCGGCTGCCGGCGCCAGGACAGCGCCGGGGGGGCGCAGCCCCCCCTGGGAGGCGAGCGCCAGCGCGAGGGACCCCAGCACCAGCAGGGCCGCGCTCGGCGTGGGCGGCGGCCAGCGCACGCGGCGGGCCGATCGCCGGCCTCAATAGGCGTTTCGCGCGGCCCCGGCGGCGCCCCCCGGGCCGACGCTTTTTAAGGCCGGGGTCCCCAGGCCCAGTGTGGGCGGCCTCAGGGCGTGGCTCCTCTCCTTCAGCCCGGTGACGCTGACGAGCGCTTTCTCCTCGGTCACCCTGGGGGCTGCCCTGGCCTGGTACGCGACCGGGAGGCTCGACTGGGGGACTTACCTGCTCACCCTGGGGGGCCTGCTGGCGGCCCAGGCGGGGGTCAACCTGGTCCACGACTACGACGACTACGCGACGGGGGTCGACTCCATATACAGGTCCTCGGGCTTCTCCCACAGGCTCCACCCGATACTGGACCTCGGCCTTAGCCCCTCGAGCGTGAGGGCCGCGGGCTACGCGCTCCTGGCGGCGGCGCTCGCGGCGGCGGTCGCGCTCGCGGCCATCGTGGGGCTCCCCGTCCTGATACTGGGGGCCATCGGGCTCTTCCTGGGCGCCGCCTACAGCGAGCCGCCCCTCAGGCTCCACTACCGCGGCCTGGGCGAGGTGGTGGCGGCGCTGGCCATGGGGCCGCTCGTCGTCTGGGGGTCCTACGGGGTCCAGGTCGGGTCGCTCGGACGGCTCTACCCCCTGCTGGTGGGGGTGCCCAACGGGGCATTCGTCTTCCTGATACTCCTGGGGTCCGGGGCGCTCGAGGTGGAGGCGAGCCGCGCGGTCGGGAAGCTCACGATGGTGCTCCTCCTGGGCATGGGGGGGACGAGGAGGGCCGCGCTGGCGGCCGTCGCCGTCATGTACGCCGCGCTGGCGGCCTCCGCCCTCCTGGGCTACCTGCCGATCCTCTCCCTCGCGGCCCTCGCGCTCGTCCCCTGGACGCTCAGGCTCCTGGGGCCCATACTCAGCGGGAGCGAGGAGGAGGTCAGGAGGAGGTGGAGGGAGCTGAGGGCCCTCTGGGCGGGGCCCTTCAGCGTCAGGCTTGTGATGCTGGCGATACTCATAGCGTCGATGGCCGCCTCCCGGCTCCTGGGGCTTCCCTAGGGGCGGAACAGCCTTGGCATCGCGAGGGAGGCCAGCATCCCGTAGAGCGGGGGGCCCATCAGGATCGCCATGGCCGCGCCGAACCCGACGCGGTATCCGATGCCCAGCACGAGCGCGGTAGCCCAGACGTGGAACGTGGACCCTATGAGCGCGAACTCCCAGGTCCCCTTGGCCGCGAGCCCCTCCGGGTAGATGTGCCTGGGTATCGAGTATATGTACGGGACCGCGAGCGCCTCCGCGTTTATCAGCGCCACGGCGGCGACGAGCCACGCGCCCGTGGGGCGCGCCATCCACAGGTAGGCGAAGCCGGCGAACCCGAGCGCGTAGCCGGCCGACACGATGGCGGACAGCGCCGCCCGGGAACGGATCGCGTAAGCCACGGCCCCGGAGATGACCGTGAGGAGCGCGGCCGTGATGCCGAACGCGCCCATCGCCAGCGGGACCTCGGAGGGCGCGTACGACGACACGAACGGCGGGAGCGCGACCGCCAGCACCAGGTTGAAGCCGGCTATGGTGGCCCACAGGGCGCCCATCAGCCAGGTCCTCCCCATGCGGAAGGTGGTGCCGCGCGATTCGATCCTGAGGGGGGCCAGCGCGGGGCCCAGCCTGGACAGGGTGAGCGAGTATGCCGCTGCCGCCGCCAGCGCCGAGGCCGCCAGGGCCGAGTACACCAGGAATGGATTCGCCAGCGCCAGGACGTATGCGGACGTGCCCATCGCCACTCCCCCGGGTATCCCGGAGATCGACACCGCGGACGCCAGGGTCCTCGTCCCGAAGTCCTCATAGAGGTACGAGTAGGCGTTCGAGAATATCTCCATGAGGAAGGTCACGGTGCCCTGGAGGAACCTGAGGGCCATCAGCTCCGCGAGGGAGGACGCGAAGGGCATCAGCGCGAGCGCCGCGGCCATCAGGGCCGACATCCCGAGGGCGGCCGAGGGGAGGCGCCGGTAGAACCTGAGGGCCCTCCCCAGGACCTTGCCGGCCGGCATTCCCGCGAAGTACAGGACGCTGCCCCAGAGCGCCAGCGAGGGCATCGGCGCCCCGAGCCTCGAGTGGAAGTACTCCAGGTAGAGAGCGTAGGTCGAGAGGGCGGACGTCATTATGGCGGACGTGGCGAATCCGAGGAGCGGGGCGGCGAGCTTGAGCGCGCGGCTCACGCGCGCCCGCCCCCCAGGATGGACTCCGATATGCGCCTGGCGAGCTCCTCGACCTCCGGCGGGGCGACCAGGTCCCCGGGGTACTCCGCCCCCCCGTACTCCTCGGGCAGCTTCCTGGTCGCGTCGACGCACGCCTTGCTCCCGAACCCGGGGGTCGGCGTGGACGGGTCGAGCTCCTCCGTCGGGTAGCCGTCCACGACCCGGATGTCGCGGCCGGGGTTCACGTTCGCCGAGATCGCGTAGGTCACCGACGTAGGATCCCTCAGGTCGACGTCCGAGTCGAGGACCACGGTCAGCTTGTGGTAGAGGGGCGAGAGGGCCCAGAGGGCCGCGGCGACCCTCATCGCGTGGCCCGGGTACCTCTTCCTTATCGAGACCAGGGTCAGGTAGCCCAGCCCGGCGGGCGGCATGTGCAGGTCGACGACCTCCGGGAGCAGCTGCTGCACGAACGCCAGGGCCGCGCGCTCGCCGAAGCGGATGATGTTGCCGTCCTCGAGCACGGGCCTCCCCGTCACGGTGACGGGGATCACGGGGTCGCGCCTCGAGAAGATGGCCCTCACCCTGACGACCGGGTAAGGCCTGGCCGCCGAGTAGACCCCGGCGTGGTCCCCGAAGGGGCCCTCGAGCGCCGTCTCGCCGGTGAGCTCCCCCTCAATCACGAGCTCCGAGCGCGCGGGGTACTCCACGTCCACCGTCTCGCCCCTCACCAGCTCGAGGCCCTCCCCCCTCAGCATCCCGACCACCAGCGCCTTGTCCATGGGGTGGGGGACGGGCACCCCGGCCATGAGCATGGTCACGGGGTCGGGGCCGAACACTATCGCGACCTGGCGGGACTCCTCGCCGTACGCGGCGCCCCTGCGCCACGGCATCCAGTGCATTATCAGGGAGTCCCTGCCGAGGACCTGGAGCCTGTAGTAGCCGAAGTCCAAGGCGCCCCCCTTGCCCCTCACGAACGTGATCCCCATCGTGAGGAAGCGCCCGGGCTCGCCCGGCCACTGCCTTATAGCGGGGAGCCTCAGGAGGTCCACCTCGTCCCACGGGACCTCCCTGACCGGGCCCGAGCGGACCGTCCTCGGGGCGACCCTGGAGAGCCTGGAGAGGTCCCCGATCGACCTGAGGGCGCCGGAGATCCCGGAGGGGGGCCTCAGGGGGAGGGAGCCGAGCGCGGACGAGAGGGCCGGGTACGGGTCCCCGCCGGCCGCCAGCTCGACCCTCCCCCACGACCCGAAGAGGTTCCCGACGGCGGGGAGGGTCCCCTCCCTGGTGGACTCGAAGAGGACCGCCGGGCCCCCCGCGTACGTGATCCTGCGGAGGACCGCCGCCAGCTCCAGGTCGACGCTCACGCTCTCCCTGAGCCTGACCAGCTGGCCCCTGGACTCCAGGTCCGAGAGGAAGTCCCTGAGGTCCCCGTGGGCCATGCGGGCCTCACCGGCCGCCCAGGAGGTCCCCGACCGCCCTGGCCACCGCGGCCCTGGAGTCCATCCTCGGGCTCCACCCCAGGGACCTGAGCCTGCTCGAGTCGGGGAAGACGAGCCTTATGTCGCCTGGCCAGCCCTCGCTGCCCAGCGCGTCCTTTATGTCCATCACGCACCTGTTGAACCTGAGGGCAGGGCGCAGGCCCATGGCGGAGGACACTATCTCGGCGACCTCGCGCACAGTTATCCAGTCGGAGTTCCCCGCGTTGTAGACCCCCTCCGCGCCGCTCCCCTCGAGGGCCTCGAGCGCCGCTATCGCGTCATCCACGTAGAGGAAGCTCCTCCCCTGCGTCCCGTCCCCGTAGACCTCGAGCTCGCCGGGGTTGGAGCGCAGCTTGCGGACGAAGTCCAGGACCACGCCGTGGGTCATGGCCCCGCCCACCACGTTCGTGAGCCGGACTATCAGCCCCCTTATGCCGTAGACCCTGGAGTAGAACTCCACGACGTCCTCCGACATGGCCTTTATCAGCCCGTGGTGGGATATGGGCCTCCGGGGGGCGTCCTCCGGCGTCGGGGTAGGCGCGTTCCCGTAGACCGCGGGCGAGGACACGTAGACTAGGAGCTCCGCGTCCCTGAGCCTCGCCAGCTCCGCTATGTTGACCGTGATCCTGAGCTCCTCCTCCACGCGGCGCCTCGCCTCCTCCGACGTGGTCCTCACGATGGGGCTCGCGGCCAGGTGGTAGATCCTGGGCTCGCGCACGTCGAGGTCCAGGGGCTCCCTCAGGTCGCGCACCAGATGGGGGACGCCCGCGCGCGGGGGCGCCCTGTCCACCACGAGGACTTCCTCGCCGCGCGAGGCGAGCGCTCCGACGAGGTGGCCCCCCAGGTAGCCCGATCCCCCGGCCACGACGTAGGTCATGGGCGGGATGTGGACCCGGCAATAGATAAATCTTGGCGGCCCCGCCGCCCGCCGGTGGATCGGCGGCTGCTCCTGGCCGTCGGTTTCCTGATCATGGCGTTCAACTCCATCTACCAGTACTCCTGGAACGCCCTGGGGCCGCTGATCTCGGAGGGGATGGGCGCGGGGTTCCAGGAGGTCCAGGCGGCCTTCACGCTCTTCGTGGCGGTCTCGACGGCCTCCCAGCTCCTGGGAGGGGCGGTCGCGGACGCGAGGGGGCCCAGGGGGATCTCGATCGCGGCCGCGCTCATGAGCGCCGCGGGGTTCCTGGGCACATCGGCCTCCCGGGGCATGGCCGAGTTCTACGCGTCCTGGGCGGTGGGGAGCGCGGGCGAGGGGATACTGTACGGCGTCGCCTCCAACGTCGCGCTGAAGTGGTTCCCGGACAGGAGGGGGTTGGCCGTGGGGCTCGTGAGCGTCGGGTTCGGCGTCGGCGGCGCGGTCGCGAACCCGTTCATACTGGCGGCGGGCGGCTTCAGGGTGCCGTCTATGGCCATAGGGCTCGTGGAGCTGGCGGTGCTGCCGGCGGCGGCGTCGACCCTCTCCTATCCCCGGGGGCTGAGGGGGGTGAGGACGGGGGAGGCGGTGAGGGACGCCCGCTGGTGGATGATCTACGCCTCCTACGCGCTGGCGGCCGTCCCGCTGCTCGCCTTCTCGAGCTCCCTCTCGAGGATCGCGGCCGGCCTGGGGGTGGGCGGGGCCGGGCTCGCCGCGGCCATAAGCGCCTTCCCGGTGGCGAGCGGGATCGGCAGGCCCCTCCTGGGCTCGATCGCCGACCGCCTCGGGACGCTCAGGACGCTCGCGCTGAGCGCGGCCGCGATGGCCGTGGGATCTGCCATCGTGCCCGCGGGGCTCGTGCTCGAGGGGGCCCTGATGGTGGGGATCTTCGGGGGCGCTCTGGTCCCCCTCTACTTCAGCGCAGTCGGCGAGATCTACGGCGAGGCATACTCGACCTCCAACACGGCGGCTCTCTACACGGGGAAGGCGGTGGCGGGGGCCCTCGGCGGGTCCGCGTTCGCGGCGCTCCTCCAGGTCGGGCTGGGCGCGTCCGCGGCCTTCCTGGTCGCCTCGGAGGCGGCGGCCATCGCGCTGCTCGCGGCCGCGGCCCGCCTCGGGGGCGGGATCGGGCCAGGTGGACCACGTTCTCCCCATCGCGCTTCTCGACCCTGACCTTGCCCTCCCTCTCCAGGCGCCTTATCGCCCTCCAGCAGCTGGTCTTGGGGATGGCGAGGGCGCGCCTTATCTCGGCCTCCGCCGCGGACCCTCCCCTCCTCCTCAGGTAATCCAGTATCAGGGAGTCGGTGCCCCTCGCGGCGGGCGGGGCGCGGCGGCGGCCGAAGCGCGCCCCGAGGAGGAGCGCCGCCGCGATGGCCGCGGCCGCCGCGGCGGCCCAGTAGGGATTGAGCGGCCCGCCGCCGGACCCACGGGTGGGCGGCGGCAGCTCGTAATACACCGTCCAGTTGCCAGGCGCGAGGTACAGCACGAGCGAGCCGCCGCTCACCGCGATCTCCTCCGGGAGGGAGCTCGCGTATATGAGGGAGGCGTTCCGGGGCAGCTCCAGCTCCGTGGGGTAGCTCGTGGAGAAGGACGCGTACCAGGCGGACGGGCCCTTGCCCACTATGCTGGAGGTGAGGTAGCTCACGAGGACCGCGCCGGCGGCGGCCGGCTCCAGGCGCAGCGTCCCGCCGCGGATCTCGAAGGGCACCGGGGACCCGTTGGCGTAGGTCGCGGTGAGCCCCTCGGGGACCCCTATGAGCGATATGTTGACCGGGCCCGGGGCGGCCACCTGCGCCGAGATTGTCACGCGGGCGTAGCCGGTGGGGTAGAGGACTATCGAGGCCTGGGGCGTCTGTGCGCCCAGGGCCGCCAGGGCCACCAGCGCGACCGCCAGCACCGCGAGCGGGCTGCCCAACGCGGCCATCGGCTCGCAGTCAGAATATTAACGTTGACCGCCGGCTGTGGGATCCCGGGGCGGCGAAGCCTCGGGCGGGATTCGAACCCGCGGCCTCCGCCTTACCAAGGCGGCGCTCTGGCCAGCTGAGCTACCGAGGCGCGCGAAATTCCCCCGGTCAGCTTATAAGCGTTCCCTCCGTGCTCGGGGGGCGTGGAGGGAGTGCTCCTCGAGGGCGGCCTGCGCCTGCTCCCCCACCCGGCGGCGGCGCTGGACGACGCCCTCCTGGTGGCGGACCTGCACCTGGGGATGGAGGAGGCGCTGGAGCTGGAGGGGGTCCACCTGCCCTACGACCTCTCGGGGGAGGTGAGGCGCGCGGTCCTGGGGGCGCTCGGGGAGCTCGGGGCCGGGAGGCTGATCATAGCGGGCGACCTGAAGCACGAGCTCGGGGCCGGCCTCCGCTCGGAGTACGAGGAGGTCAGGGCCCTGGTCCTCGGGGCCCGGGAGCTGGGGGCGGAGGTGATCCTGGTCCGCGGCAACCACGACAACTTCATCGCGCCGGCGGTGGAGAGGCTCGGGGGGAGGGTGGTGGAGGGGCCCCTCGAGGTGGGGGGCTGCTGCGTCGTCCACGGGCACCTGGACGTGGACGCGCGCGCCCTCGGGTGCGGGTGCCTCGTGATGGGGCACGAGCACCCCACCGTGACGCTCGTGGACGAGGTGGGGCTGAAGCACAGGTTCAAGGCCTTCCTGTGGGGGGAGGCGGGCGGGGCCCGCGTCCTGGTGCTCCCGAGCCCCAACCCCCTGGCCCAGGGGATCCCCGTGAACGAGGTGGGGAGGGAGGACCTGATGTCCCCGATCCTGAGGAGGACTGGGGTGGACGGGTTCGAGGTCTACGCGCTCGAGCCGCGCGAGGCGGTGGTGCGCCTGGCGACCGTGGGGGCCCTCAGGGCCCTGCTCGCCGAGGGGCGTCGAAGCGTATCCCGCCGGCGCGGGCCAGTATCCCCCTGTGCGCGAATTCCACCTGGCGGATCGCGACCTCGGCGTCGAACTCGCTCAGCGCCGACACCGCGTCGACGGGGTAGACGACGTTGTACCCCCTGACCGAGGCCCCCGAGGCCGCCTCCAGGACGCATATGTTGGCGACGGTCCCGGTCACCACGACCGTGTCGACCCTCAGGAGCCTCAGGTAGTGGTCCAGGGGGGTCCCGTAGAACGGGTCTATCGTCTGCTTCCTCACGATCAGGTCGCCGCCAGCCGGCGCGAGCTCGGGGACCACCTCGGACCCCCACGTGCCGGCCACCGCGTGCTCCCCCCATATCTTGAACTCGGGGTCGTCCGGGAGGTGCCAGTCCTGCGTGTATATCACGGGGACCCCGGAGGCGCGGGCGCGCTCCAGGAGGGACCTGATGGCGGGGACGGTGGAGGGGGCGGAGGGCACGAATAGTTTGCCCCTCGGGTCCACGAAGTCGTTCTGCATGTCCACGACGAGCACTGCGGAGGTCCCCGGGTCCAGGCGGACCTCCTCGGACACGCTGTGCTCGGGGACCAGGATCCTCCTCGGGCCCGACATCGCCCCCCTCATTGGCGCGTCCCCCCTTAAGTGCTTCCTCCCCGTATATCTCGCGGACCAGGCCCATGAGCCTCGAGACGTCGCCCGGCCCGAAGCGGAACTCGTACCTGTGGGGGCACTCGGGGTCCAGGGTCGCCCTCCCCCCCTCCACCGACCAGACGAGGGGGTAGAGGCGGCAGCCCTCCGGGCGGTGCTCGTAGACGGCGCAGCGGCCGTCGTCCCCGAGGAAGAAGCAGCGGCCGTCCTCCCTGGTTGCGAGGACCCTGATGCCCCCGACGACCCTCGAGAACTCCTCGCGCCTGTACCCCAGGGACTCCAGCCTAGATACGTCGCGCTCGCTGAGGGGCATCTCCGTGCCGACGCAGCACAGGTGGCAGGAGTGCAGGAGGCACGGGCTGCCCACGGGCGGGGTCCGCGGCCGCGTAATAAATCTGGGGGCCATCGGAGCCTGAGGCCGTAGGCCCTCGCGAAGCGCTCCAGGCGCTCGTACTCCTCCAGGAACCTGAGGCCCACCTCGGTGAGGCGGTAGCCCCTCCCGTCGCCCGACTCCACGACGCTCAGCATCCCGCTGCCCACGAGCTCGTCGAGCATCTCAGTGAGCCTCGCGTAGGACGTGTTGGCCCTCCTCATTATCACGGATATCCTCGCGAGCCCGCCCTCGTCGGCGCCGTCCCTCACCGCCCTCAGGACGTCCGCGTATATGCGGATGCGGCTCCGGTACCCGCTCAACCCCCTCCCCCCGCCCTGAGCGACTGGAGGCCCGATGAGAGCAGGAGGGCGAACCCGGCGACCTGGACCGCGGCGACCAGCGCCGCGTTGCCGATGCCCACCGCGGTGAAGCCGAGGAGCAGGGAGGCGAAGAGGGCGTAGAGCCCGAGGGCGGCCTCGAGGCTCGCCCTGTACCCGCTCTCCACGTAGAATATGGTCGTCTCCACGGCGGCGTAGAGCGCCAGGTAGAGGGAGACCCCCTCGCCGAGGGAGTAGGCAGCCAGGATCGGCGCGGGCAGGAGGGCCAGCTCGGGCAGGCGCTCCGGGCCGCGCGGCACCGAGTAGACGTGCGAGACCGCCAGAGCGAAGAACGCCGCCGCCATGAGCGCGGAGCTGGCGGCGAGCGCGGGGCCCGAATCCAAGAGCAGCCAGGCGAGCCTGAGGACGGAGCTCAGGGCCAGGAGCGCGAAGGAGAGCGCCAGGAGCCTGAGGGTCCTCGAGTCTATCGCGAGCGCCGCCCTGGCGGAGAGGGCGGCCAGCGCCGCCGCGAGGGCGACCTCCACCGAGAGGAGCGCCAGGAGCAGCCAGCTCAACGGGTCGGCGATGCGGCCCCTGGGAATATAAGCGTTGGGCGCGGGGATGTTTCAATCCCACACTGGTCTGGCTTCAACTTGCGCCTATGATTACGTCGCGGCGGCCATTCGTTGCCCTCTCGCCGTTTACAGCGCGTTTCAATCCCATACTGGTCCGGCTTCAACCCGAGTTTGCCCTGATATCCGCTCACGCGTTCACTGCTTCAATCCCACACTGGTCCGATTTCAACGGGCTCGGGAGGAAGAGCGGGTGCAGGTTCGCCGCACCCGGTTTCAATCCCACACTGGTCCGATTTCAACCGAGCGCCCTCGCTATCTCGTCCTTGGTCATGTCGAGCGTGAGTTTCAATCCCACACTGGTCCGATTTCAACACCTATCTGGGGATGACGTGCGTGCCGTTCCCCTCCAGTTTCAATCCCACACTGGTCCGATTTCAACTGCCAACCCGGGACCTCAACATCGCCTTCATTAATTAGTTTCAATCCCACACTGGTCCGATTTCAACGCTGGGGTATCGGGCCGCGTGGGCCATGCCGTTCTGGTTTCAATCCCACACTGGTCCGATTTCAACGTTGTCCCTGGCCGTGATCACCTTCTTCTTCACGAAGGTTTCAATCCCACACTGGTCCGATTTCAACACGATGGAGACCGAGGAGATAAAGGGCTACCTCGCAGTGAGTTTCAATCCCACACTGGTCCGATTTCAACACGATCGGGCCCACCCGCGGATCCCCGCGCGCGGCCCTTCCATAAGTCCCCTGGAGAGCTCCATTTATAAAGGTTCACGGTCCCGGAATGTGGCCCCGATGGGCCGGATTCGCCGGAAAATGGGAGATCGGGGCGATCGGGGCATTTTCCTCGTGCTTTGATCTCCAAAGCTTCATGCGTTGTAAATATGGCTTCGGCTTACTGGCTGTGGATCACATAGGGAACTTAAGGGAGCCCGGCCGCGCATCGACGGCCGCTGCGATCGCTTGTGCGCCCTGGATGGTCGCGGCCCCACGGATCGGGAAGCTATTCTCCATATTGAACAGGCGGCCGCTAAGATGGGCAGAGCGGCCACAGCCACCCACGCAAACACGCGATGAGCATCAGCGCCGACACCCCTATGGCCGCGGGCAGGGCCAGGCGCCTCCTGATGGAACCCTTCGGCCAGTATATCTCCCTGACATAATTCCTGAACGCGTAGAGCGGCAGCGCCACCAAGGACAGGAAGACGAGCGCCAGCCAGGAGTAATTCGGATGAGTCCCCTGTAGCCATGCCGTCAGGACCGCATATATGCTGACTATCAGTATTATAACATTGAGCTTCTCGGCCGCCTCGGCGCTGGCCAACGCGTCCAGGGCCGACAGGGCCGACTTTATGCCGTCCAGGGTAGCCTTGAACTTGTAAGTCTCGACTATCCTCTCCAGTATCTTCCTCAGGAGCGGGACCTGGACGTATCCCAGGTCGAACATCAGCGCGGTCCGCACGTAGATCTCCCTCGCCATCTCCCTGGCTGCGCGCCCGAGCTCCTCGAACCTCTCCAGGTCCTTCAGGAGCTCAGAGTAGAGCGAGTTCAGGTACAGCAGCTCCCCCGCCAGCATCTCGGCGACCAGCGCCCTGGGCAGGGCGAAGCTCAGGAAGTCCAGCGCATCCTTCCCGGGATCCATGCTAGGACCCATCGTCTTCAGGATCAGCAGCGAGTTCCAGCTCAGGTAGAAGTTGGTGTCCTCGTCCTCGTAGCCCACCCGGTAGTCCTCGAGCGCCCGTCCGTCCCCGCGCAGCCTCACGCGATAGCCCTCAAGGAGCCCCAGCAGGAAGTCGTCGCTCGGCCGCCTGTCCAGATACAGGAGGATCGCCGAGAACGCGTTGCTCCTCACGTCGTCCCTCATGTCCTCGTAGATCCTCGACCAGCCCGAATGGCTCGACCGGGCGGCGGCTCCGCCGCCCCTGGGGCCCCCCGCGAACGCGGAGAACGCGCCCAGCACAGCGCCTATCTGGACGTCGTGCAGGTCGTAAAGCCTCCTCCCTGATCCGGGGCGCGACATCAGCCCCTCGACCTCGTCCGCGCTGAGGATGCGCTCCCCGCCGAGCCCCAGGGCATCGGCCAGCTTCCTCAGGGCGCCCAGCGCCTCGCCCACCAATCCCCGGAACTCCTCGCGGTTGAGGAAGGTCTTCCTCATGTGGAAGAGCTTCGTGGCCCTTTCCTGGAGCTCTTCCTGCGTCATGCGGGGTATATTGGGGGGCATCCTGTCGAATTCCGGCGCGCCGGCGTAGCTCAGCGCCAAGATCGCGCCCACCCCGTGGAACCGGGCGGCTTCGTCGCTCCTCTCGAACTCCAGCGCGATGATCAGCGTCGCGCGGAGGTGGAGTTTATCCTCGCTCTTGATCTGGTTTTCTCTCGCGGTGGCGGCCACAACCTCGCGGTCGACGAAGGGCACCACGAAGAGCGTCCAGCGGTTGTAGAGCTCCGAGACGCTGTTGCACTCGTGGTAGACGATCAGCCTCTCCAGCCTCTCCAGGTCCCCCTGGCGCCGTGCGTCCACGGCGCCGGGCCCTCCTCCACTCCTCCCTCATCCTGCTCCTGAGATCCCCCAGCGCCGCCCGCGCCCGTTCGTCGTCAACGCCATCGTTTATCCTACGGCTCCAGAAGGCGAACGAGGA